>Ga0209633_10003409_pt1 | contig 14699 bp, 15 predicted proteins | sample Cruoilmetagenom1_FD_187290 | JGI IMG/M metagenome (GOLD analysis project Ga0209633, IMG submission 187290) | Oil polluted marine microbial communities from Coal Oil Point, Santa Barbara, California, USA - Sample 1 (SPAdes) (version 2) | ecosystem: Environmental > Aquatic > Marine > Oil seeps ... | reverse complement strand
TGTTATATCCACTTTGTATTCTTAGGATTGCATTTTACAGTATCTTTCAAATAATCCTGAAAAAGCTTTTTGCGATGTATCAAATTTGGAATTTAATTAACAGCCCTTCTCTAACATAAAGGTAGATCACCGCCACAAAAAACCATTATTCTCAAATAACTATATCAACCCCAAGTTCCCTGCAGAATTCAATCAGGGATTTATGCTCATCTTCTGCAATTGCACGTAATATATTCATGTCTATTTCCTGATATTCATGAATTACAATATTTCTGAAACCTGTCATATTTATCATTTTCTTTGAAATATCTTCAGATATAATTTTTGCTTTTTTAAGAAGAATGAAAGCATCTGCACTTGTTTGAGGCATGCCGGTATGGTTTACTGCCACCAAATGCTGTGCAAGATCAATTGCTGCCTGACAGGTACGTTCAATATTTAGAATCATTGCATCTATGTGAGTATAACTATCCAGACCGCGATTGTAAGAATACTCTTCTTTCATTCTTCTAAGAGAACGTTCTATTATGGCTGCTTTATTTAAAACAATATTATCCGGTTTTATAGGCATTTACTACCTCCTGCCGATCCAAATTATACTGAATATACATTCCAAGCAAATTTGCACGATATAAATTTGTCCTTTCCTCATTTTTTGTATAAATAAGCTTACCCTTTAAAAGAGCTTCCCGGGCATAAACCAAATTATTACTGGAAACCTCTCCAATATCCACAGTACGACCCATTTCATATGCAAGAGAACCAGCAAGTTTTACCCTTGTTAAAGATGATATGTTTCTGCCAGGTTCCAACATTATTCCTAAATCTATATCACTATCAGGCCGCATATAACCCTGTAAGGAACTTCCAAGAAGATAGACAGCAAGTAAACTGGGCTCTTGCTTTGATAATTTTTGTATATTATTTGTAATTTTTTTAATGAGTTCATTTTCCATTTTTATAACCCGTTTAATTTAGTAAAAATAATTTTAAAGTTCTTGCAGGGGAGTTATCAATTACATATCCATTTTAACTCATCTACTAAAAGAGGAGCATCAAACAAATACACCTCTGCTATGTTTTTTAATTCTGAGTCGAAGTTTATACCTATCATTAGGAAGGTATATATTACAGATAAATAGTATTCTTCATAACTAGAAAGCTCTTGTATTGCATCTTTATATTCACAATTATTGATTATTTACTTTTTGGGTTTTTCTATTACATCCCTGATTTTATATGGAACGTCCTCGGTAGTACCAAAATAGATTTTTGCAAGCATATCCGCCATAAGGCCAGACACAAAAAGCTGTACACCGGTAATTAAAAGGAAAACAGCCAATACAGGAAGAACATTTTTAAACAAAGCAATATTACTAATATAAAAAATAATACCTATCACAGTCACAATTAGTCCGCAAAATATACTTAACATTCCCAGACCTCCCAGAAAATGCAAGGGCCTAACAGCAAATTTGTTCCAAAACCATACTGATAACATGTCAAGAAAGCCTTTAATAGTCCTGTGCCAGGTATACTTTGTAATTCCAGCTGTACGGGATCTGTGATTAACCTCAAGCTCTCCAATAGTAAAGCCCTTTATCTTTAATACTGCCGGAATAAAGCGGTGCATCTCCCCATACAGAGTTACCCCCTGGAAACACTCTGCCCTGTAGACCTTGAGGCTGCATCCACTGTCATGAATACCATCATGTATCATCATTTTTCGTAATAAATTAGCACCACGACTAAAAAAACGTTTCCCTATACTGTCTTTACGTTTTCTACGCCAACCGGAAATAAGATCACATCCTGTTCGTTCAAGTTCATCAATAAGCCTGGGAATATCTGCAGGGTCATTCTGGCGGTCACCATCCATAGTTACTATTAATGAATATTTCGCTTTTTTTATTCCAGCATTCATGGCAGCAGTCTGACCAAAATTTTTTCTAAATCTAATACATACCAAAGGAGAAAGAGTTTCTATAATTTTAAAAGTACTGTCAGTGGATCCGTCATCAACAAAAATAATCTCATACTGGTATCCCTGAATATCACACATTTCCACAATTTCTTTGTGCAGCTCCGCAACATTTCCTTCTTCATTATAAATTGGAACAACAACAGATATAGCATGCTTTTTAATATTTGAACTATCTTTATGTGACACTTGCTTCCCTTTGTAAATAGTTTAAAGCTGTTTCAAACGGGCAACTACTGTCTTACCGCCATACATCTTTTGCCCTACTTTGGCTGTAATCTCAATATCTGTACGGGCAATAAACAGATCGGCCTGGCTTCCACGGTCAATAAAACCAAGTTTAGTTGATTTTTCCAGAGCCTGGTCTTCTTTCACAAAAAGTCTTATTTTATTGACAAATTTATCAGCTATCATTACTACTATAGTTTTTAATTCCGGGGTTTCAATAAGCAGGGTTGTTCGTTCATTTTCAAAATGAAATCTCCTGGTAAACAAATCCACTGCTCTTCGCAGGAACATGAAATTTATATACTCCCACATATCAATCATTGGAAGATTTACTTTCGCCTGGTGTTTATAGACAGCTTTTACCTGTCCGGCTATAGGGCTGTAGTTAAAATGGACATCCGCAGGACTCATATAGACTCCCATAAGCCATCCTTCTTTAAGATCTTCATTTCCCGGAAACTTTGTAACTTCGGTCAGCTCTATGGCCGTATCCAGCTTATTGGATACTATTTTACCATCTTTAACCTGGCGAATGTATATTAAACGACCATCTGCCGGAGACACTATAGCCTTAATGTCAGGATCATCCGGCGAACGTTTTGGATCCCTGTAAAAATGAATCTGTTTCATGTAGTAATAAAGACCTAACCATAATAAGATCCAGATTACACTAAGTAAAACAAGTAATACTAATCCAAATCCTGCAGGAATTCCAACAACAATTATTAGAGTAATTCCAAATGGAATAATTATAGCTAATTTTTTCATATTTTTACCTCTTATAAACGCTCATCTGATATATTTGGTTCTAAAAAAGATTTTACATCAAAAATTGCACCATTTTTAGTTAGAAGTTTTTTTACATCAACATCACGAAATTTCTCATGGGCTACAGCAAGACACATCCCATCATAGCTCAAACCAGAAAGGCTATCAATCTCTGAGATTAATTTTATACCGTATTCCTGTTCTACCTCAGCTGCATCTGCCCAGGGATCAAAAATATCAACCTCACATTTGTATTCCCTAAGTTCGGTAATAATATCTATAACCCTGCTGTTACGAATATCCGGACAATTTTCCTTAAAAGTAATTCCCAATACAAGGATACGTGCTCCGAATATTTTTACATTACGGGCAATCATCAATTTAATCAGACTACCGGCTACATACCGTCCCATATTATCATTTATACGCCTTCCAGCAAGAATCACCTCGGGATGATAGCCTATACTTTCAGCTTTATAGGTTAAATAGTATGGGTCAACACCTATACAGTGCCCGCCCACCAAACCTGGTTTAAAAGGTAAAAAATTCCACTTTGTTCCAGCCGCTTCAAGAACCTGGTCTGTATCAATTCCCATACGATGGAAAATAAGAGCTAATTCATTAACAAAAGCAATATTGATATCTCTCTGAGAATTCTCAATCACCTTTGCAGCCTCAGCCACCTTAATTGATTTCGCTTTATATGTACCAGCAGTTATAACTTCACGATAGAGAGCATCCACCTTTTCAGCAATCTCAGGAGTAGATCCGCTGGTAACCTTCCTTATGTTAGCTACAGTGTGCTTTTTATCTCCAGGATTTATTCTTTCAGGGCTATAACCACAATAAAAATCCTGGTTAAAGATTAAACCGCTCTGAACCTCCAAAACCGGCACTGCATCTTCTTCTGTACATCCGGGATAAACAGTACTTTCATATATTACAATATCATCTTTTTTAAGTATTTTACCAACAGTTGCACTGGCAGCCAGAAGAGGTCTAAGATCAGGCTTTTTATGCTTATCAATTGGTGTAGGTACAGTAATAATAAAAATAGTACAGTCTTTAATTAATTCCAGATCGTTAGTGTAGGTAATCGACTTTGCTGCAGACGCAAGTTTTTCCGGTTCAATTTCAAGAGTACGATCCATACCCTTTTTTAATTCGGCAATCCTTTTTCTATTTATATCAAAACCAACAACCGAATGATATTTTGCAAATTCCACTGCCAAAGGTAATCCTACATATCCTAATCCTATGACAGATATTTTATTATTTTTATGAATATTCAAAATAAACTCCTGAAAATATAATATTTTTTGATATTTATACTCCAACTCCAAAATAAGTAAAACCAAGTTCTTCCAACATAGTACGATTATAAACATTACGAAAATCGAAAAAATATGGAGCTTTGAGAAGTTTTTTAACTCTTTCCAGATCAAGATTTCGAAATTGATTCCATTCGGTAAGAATTATAACTGCATCGGCATCTTCCATGGCCTTGTACTCATCTTCTGCAAAAACAATAGTACCCTTAATAGCCTCAAGGCGCCAGGATGCCTCCTCCATAGCCTGGGGATCATAAACCTGAAAATGTGCTCCAGCTGCGGCCAAACCGGATATTACTGTAATTGCCGGACTGTCTCGCATATCGTCGGTATTTGGTTTAAAAGCCAGACCCAGAACAGCAATGGTTTTATCCAAAAGAGGATTTGCAGGGGTTTTTCCAGATGTAGAATTATTTGTTAATACCGAAATAACTTTCTCTGCCATAAAGTGTTTCTGTCGTTCGTTACTTTTTACAGTCTCCTCAATAAGGTGTACCCGTGCTCCCACTGCTTTGCCTATTTCAGCCAAAGCAAGAGTATCCTTGGGAAAGCATGAACCTCCATATCCTGGACCGGCATGAAGAAATTTTGGACTGATACGTCCATCCCGACCCATAGCACGTGCCACATCCTGAACATTGGCTCCAACCATTTCACAAAGATTTGCAATTTCGTTGATAAATGTAATTTTCATCGCCAAAAAGGCATTGGAAGCATATTTAATCATTTCTGCTGTTTTAACATTTGTTTCTATGAATGGTGTCTCATTAAGATACATTACTCTGTAAACCTGTCTCATTGCCTCCCGGGCCCGATCACTTTCAGTGCCTATTACTATTCTGTCAGGATGAGTAAAATCCTGAATTGCACTTCCCTCCCTTAGGAATTCAGGATTGCTGACAACATCAAACTTATAGTTTACACCTCTTTTATCCAGTTCTTCCTGAATCCATGATCGTACTTTATCTCCTGTCCCAATCGGAACTGTACTCTTATCTACAACAACACGGGGACCTTTCATACCCTGTCCAATATCACGGGCTACCGCCTCGACATACTGCAGATCGGCACTTCCGTCTTCAGCCGGCGGAGTACCTACAGCAATAAAAATAACTTCACCTTCTCCTACCGCCTTCTTTGTGTCGGTAGTAAAGCTAAGACGGCCATAATAAGTATTACGTTCAACAATCCTATTAAGTCCAGGTTCAAATATAGGTATATCCCCTTTCTGTAAACGTTTAATTTTCTTTTCATCACTATCTACACATATAATCTTATGTCCAAAATCCGAAAGACAACTTCCGGTTACCAGACCTACATAACCTGTACCTATGACTATAATTTTTTCCATATCTATTTACTCCTGTACAATAATAATATTCTGGTTTTATAATAATAAACTTTGCAAAAATGCTTTATTTTCCCCCTGAACTTCACTATCCGGAAGATAATTTTCAGAATAAAGTAGAAAAATATTGTTAATTATGCCGTCTTCCTTAATATATTTAAGATCATTCTTTCTGCAGGCATGTTCCACAATAAAGTCCAGATCACTGGAGCCTTTTAGAATTAATCCTTCATAACCCCGGGTTTTTATATCCAAAACAAGCTTTTCAATTGTTTCCCTGTAATAAACAACATTTTTTATTGTTCTTTTAAAATACTGATAACTTTTCTTTGTAATAAGCTCAATTCCGGAAGGAGTAACTATATAATGTATATTCCGGTTATTTATTCTTTTTATTGTCAGAAAACCCTTAACCGACAAACGCTTTAGAATTGCATTTGTCATGCCAAGAGACAGCCCTGCAATCTCGGCCAAATCTCTTTGACGCAGCTCTCCCGGTTTATTATAGATATTTTCGAGAATAGTAATTTCTTTTTCATGGGAGTGGTAGTTGTTCATCATTAATTTTTCATTATTAGTTTTTAATTATTCATTGGGCACAGAAACTCCATTCTTCTTCATTTAATTATTGAAAAAGTAAGGATATATATTTGACATACAATTAAAAAACACACCGCCGAAACAGGTTATATTTTTATTGGAGTATTCTTTTATTTAGATTTTGTTCAATCTTCGAACAATAATAGCACTTTATTCTAAAAAATCAAGGTGATAACAATTTTTTTGTATAAATTCAAGATAATTAAAATAAAATCACTATAATTTCGCTTCTTGAAAGATTTTCTGTAATAAACTAGAGTAGTTTCTGCAATTAACTATTATTAAATCAAAACAGGAGCACCCATGTCCCTTAAGGTTTACGGTATAGGCAACACCCTAATAGATATTTTTTCCGAAGTTTCCGAAGAAGAACTTACTAAGCTGAGTCTCCACAAGGGAACAATGCATCTTATTGACCCTGACAGACGCAAAGAACTTTTAAACTTTATTAGTTCCTCAGGTGCAGACTATTCCTGCGGGGGCTCAGCACCCAATACCCTTGTTACACTTTCTCTTTTTGGAGTTTTAACAGCCCTGGCCGGAAAAATAGGTAAAGACAAGTATGGAAAAATCTATGAAGAAAAGCTTAGTGAACTTGATATTATTTCAGAGCTTAAAACCTGCGACAACCCAACAGGGTCAAGTATAATATTTATAACCCCGGATTCCGAAAGAACCATGAATACCTATCTTGCGGCAAACAGGGAATTTTCTGTGAATGATATAAATCCTGAACTAATAGCCAAAGCGGATTATTTTTATTTTACAGGTTATATGTGGGACACAGAGAATCAGAAAGAGGCAATACTTAAGGTTATAGAAATTGCAGAAGCCAATAATACAAAAATTGTCTTCGATGTAGCAGACCCCTTTGCTGTAAGCCGTAACAGAGAGGACTTTTTAAAACTAATTGAAGAGCATGCATACATCTGCTTTGCAAACGGGGAAGAGTCCAGAATTCTTTTTGATAATTACGATACAGGGGAATGTGCAAAGTCCATGGGTAAGTTGTGTCCGGTTGCAGTGGTTAAGAATGGTAAACAAGGATCATACATTTATACAGAAGGTAAACTTTTATCAGTTCCAGTCAAGGGCAAGGCTCCTGTTGACACAACTGGTGCTGGAGATACCTATGCTGCCGGTTTTTTACTGGGTATGTGCCGGGGATACTCTCTCTATGACAGCGGATTACTGGCATCTATTCTTGCAGGAGAGATGGTTCAGCAGCATGGGGCTCAATTTTCCAATGAAAAAGCGAAAGAATTGAAAAAATTGCTGGATTCAGAGGAATGGCGGGATTTATAGGGATACAAATCATTTTGTATTTCCTTGTAGAGACGCAAAATCTTGCGTCTGTACGCAGGGAATCATTTTGTATCCCGTGGTAGAGACGCAAAATCTTGCGTCTGTACGCAGGGAATCATTTTGTATCCCGTGGTAGAGACGCAAAATCTTGCGTCTGTACACAGGAAGATAATATATGTTTATCCAACAGCATTTTGTAATTGTTTAATTTTATCTGTTTGTTCCCAACTGTATTTATTATTGCCGAAATGACCGTATGTTGCTGTATTCAGATAGATAGGCTTTTTTAGGTCCAGGTCTCTTATTATTCCTGCCGGGCTTAGATCAAATACTGATTTTACGGCCTCTTCTATTCTGCCCTCAGGTACTTTTCCTGTTCCGAAGGTATCTACCATTACAGAAATTGGAAAAGGCACTCCTATTGCATAGGAAAGCTCAACCTCACATTTTGTACATAATCCTGCTGCGACTATGTTCTTTGCAATATATCTGCCCATGTAGGCTGCGGAACGATCCACCTTACTGGGATCCTTGCCGCTGAATGCTCCGCCACCATGGCGACCCATGCCACCATAGGTGTCCACAATAATCTTTCTGCCGGTTAAGCCTGTGTCCCCAAAGGGTCCACCTATAACAAAACGTCCTGTGGGGTTTATATAGTACTTTGTAGCACTATCAATTAACCCTGTTGGTTCCAGAACCGGTTTAACTACCCTTGCAATAAGAGTTTCTTTAATTTCATTATGCTTAACTTCCGGACCATGCTGATGGGATATTACCACTGTGTCTATTCTTTTTGGAATTCCGTTTTCATACTCAATTGTTACCTGACTCTTGGAATCCGGCCGCAGCCAGGCAATTTCGCCTGAATGTCTTATGTCTGCCGCTTTCCGCAGCAGTTTATGGGAATACATTATGGGAGCAGGCATCAGCTCTTTTGTCTCATTACAGGCAAAGCCGAACATCATTCCCTGATCTCCTGCTCCCTGTTCCTTAAACAAACCCTCACCTGTACTTACTCCCTGGGATATATCCGGTGACTGTGCGTTAATTATATTCATAACAGCCATAGATTCTGAATCCAGGCCATACTCTGCTTTTGTATACCCTATTTTTTTTACCAGTTCTCTTACAGTTTTCTGAATATTAACAAAGGCTTCTGTTGTAATCTCTCCACCTACCAGAACCATTCCTGTAGCAGCATATGTTTCACATGCCACCCTGGACTCAGAATCTTTTTCCAGACACTTGTCCAATACTGCATCCGATATCTGGTCACATAACTTGTCCGGATGCCCCTCGCTTACACTCTCTGATGTAAAATAATACTTCCTGTTTTCCACACAAATCTCCTTTACGATGATAAAAAAAAACCAATAATACTTTTTAAAAATATCTAACCCTTCTTTATCATTCTTCTTAGAATTTATTTATTTAACAACCCGGGGAAAATCAAAAAGCAAATCAAACCCCGGGATATTATACAAAACAGGTAGAGACGCAAGATCTTGCGTCTCTACTAACTAACCAAATACTAATATTTCACTTTCAGCATTCCCCACTGGTATTTCTATACTCTCTTCCTGCATTCCTTCAAGATGAAACTGAATCCCTTCATATATGGCTTTTTCTGCCCGATCTCTATCTTCTCCTGTTGCTACACACCCAGGCAAATCCGGAACATAAGCACTATATCCTGTATCTGTTCGCTCAAAAACTACTAAATACCTTTTCATATCCTACCTCTCTAAAGATATCTGACTTTGTTTCAATATACTATTTAATGTACCAGGTGCAATTTCATCTGACTGTTTATGAAAAGAAACTGTTACTAATCCTTTCTTTACAGAATGCTTAAATTGAACATGACTACCTCTTTGTCTAACCTGAAACCAGCCATCATTCTTTAATATCTTTATTATTTTGCTAACTTTCAATTAAAACCTTCTAATTAATACCTGTAATGCTCTGCCTTATAGGGGCCATCGGCATTTATCCCAAGGTAATCCGCCTGTTCCTGGCTAAGTCGGGTAAGTTTTACACCAATTTTTTCCAGATGAAGCCTCGCTACTTCCTCATCAAGATACTTTGGAAGTCTGTAGACATCCACCTCATATTCATCTCTCTTCTCCCACAAATCTATCTGGGCAAGAGTCTGATTGGTAAAGGAGTTTGACATTACAAATGAGGGATGCCCGGTGGCACAGCCAAGATTTACCAGCCGGCCTTCGGCCAGAAGAAAAATTGCATGCCCGTCTTCATATACAAACTTATCAACCTGGGGCTTAATGTTAATCTTTTTAATACCCTTCCAGGCCTTTAATTTTGCTACCTGAATTTCATTATCAAAGTGACCAATATTACAAACTATGGCCTGATCTTTCATTTTTGACATATGTTCAGCGGTAATTATGTCTTTATTACCAGTAGTCGTAACATAGATGTCTCCCTCACCGAAAGTGTTTTCAAGGGTTGTAACCTCAAAACCCTCCATAGCTGCCTGAAGGGCACATATGGGATCAATTTCTGTTACAATAACCCTGGCGCCAAGGCCTCTCATGGACTGGGAACTTCCCTTACCCACATCTCCATATCCGCATACAACAACTACCTTTCCAGCCACCATAACATCGGTTGCCCGTTTAATACCATCTGCAAGAGACTCTCTGCATCCGTACATATTGTCAAATTTGGACTTGGTTACACTGTCATTAACATTTATTGCCGGCACAAGGAGTGTTCCCGCTTCTTTCATATGGTACAATCTATGTACACCGGTAGTTGTCTCTTCAGAAGCACCCTTCCACTCAACCGTAAGAGCCTGCCATCGCCCGGCATCCTCTTTGTTAATCTTCTGCAGAAGGGCTTTAATTACACCCTCTTCCTCAGATTCTGCAGGATCAAAGGCCCACTTACTGCCCTTCTCCAATTGATATCCCTTATGCAGTATAAGTGTGGCATCTCCACCATCATCTACAACAAGATTCGGACCTTTCCCACCGGGAAATGACAGTGCTTTATAAGTACAGTTCCAGTACTCTTCCAAAGTTTCACCCTTCCAGGCAAATACTGGTATACCTGCAGGTTTATCAACTGTTCCATTTGGACCAACGGCAATTGCTGCTGCTGCATGATCCTGGGTGGAAAATATATTGCAGCTTGCCCATCTAACATCCGCTCCCAAATCCACCAGAGTTTCTATAAGAACTGCTGTCTGTATGGTCATGTGAAGAGAACCCGTAATTCTTGCGTCTTTAAGGGGTTTATTTTTGCCGTATTTTCCCCTTATAGACATTAACCCCGGCATCTCTTTTTCTGCAATATTTATCTCTTTTCTGCCCCATTCACTAAGGCTTATATCTTTTACTTCAAATTCCATTATCTCCTCCCTAAACTAAATCTATTTAATTAATAACAATAATATAATAATTTATTTGTACATTGACATATTTAATAAAAATATTCTACCTTACAGTAACTACTATTAAAGATCTTTAAAAAAGAGAGCAATAATGATGTATAATTATTCATTTATAATATTCGCATTAATTTCTTTATGCATAAATTTTTTAATAACCCCAGTTCTAATTAAAACTGCCCACCGATACAGCTGGTTTGATAAAGTTAACCAACGAACAATTCATACCGGAGAAATTCCAAGAATAGGTGGAATAGGAATAGTATTTTCATTTATTATAACTATTGTTTTGTATTTTATTTATAATAGAATATATTCACCCATTTCAAACCCTTTCCAATCACTTTTTCATTACTGGCCTTTGTTACTGGGAGCTTTAATAATTAATTTGCTTGGCCTTCTGGATGACTTTACAGATCTAAAAGCAAGGTATAAGTTAATAATACAATTGATTGCAGCACTATTAATGGTTGCTTCGGGTAAATATTTTGTAAATTTTTATATTCCTGGATTTAATTACTCCATTCATCTGGATATTATTGGCCCGGTTTTTACAGTAGTATGGATAATAGGAATAACAAATGCAGTTAATCTGATTGATGGGATGGATGGTCTTTCCAGCGGTATTACGGAAATAATATTATTTTTTATGGGTATGGCTGCTGTGTATTCCGGATATTATTCCCAGGCATTATTAATTTTTATTTTATTTGGATCTGTACTCAGTTTTATGTTTTTTAACTTTCCACCAGCAAAACTTTTTATGGGAGACTCAGGCAGTCTTTTTCTGGGTTTTTTTCTTGCATGTATGCCTCTATATTCATCATACAATAATGCATATGGTCTGGCATTAATTATTTCAATCTCTTTCTTATTTATACCTATTCTGGATACAATTGCCGCTATTTTAAGACGAATACGAAAGGGTATTCCATTTTACTCTCCGGATAAGCATCATCTACATCATAGATTATTAAAGCTTGGTCTAAGTACAAGGAAAATTCTTCTTATAATATATTCTGTTACACTTATTCTCTCACTAAGTGCCTATTTATTTATCAAAACAGAAAATATGGCATTTGTTTATTCTGCATTCGGAATATGGTTTATAATGATAGTACTTTTTATTATTTTAGTTAATAAAACAAGAGATAACTAGTGAGGCACTTTTTAAAGTGCCTCAGTAAAGTTATCTTGCAGATCCCTTATAAATAATTCTAACCTGTCTGAACAAACCTTCGCCTTCACTCTTTGTTTCCACATCGATAATTTCGTTTAGAGCTGTATGAACAAGTCTTCTTTCAAAAGGATTCATTGGTTCCAAAACCTTTGACCTCTTTGTTTTAATAACATGTTCAGCAGTTCTTGTAGCCTGACGGATAATATTTTCTTCATGACGGTTTCTGTAATTTTCCGCATCGACAATTACACGTTTGGATCCTTCCAGCTGACCGGCATATACATTTAATATAAGCTGAATAGCATCAAGATTTTTGCCCCTCTTGCCAATAAGAATGCCTGAATAATCTGATATTATGGAAAGTCCAAGTTTTTTATCTTCCCTGTAACTAAGCTCAGCCTTTCCAGGATAACCCATTAACTCAATAAGTTTTTCAAGATATACAATAGTCTGTTTTTCAAACTCAGATGCCTCAGCGGGATCCTCATCTTCGCTATCACCTTCTATATATACCTTAATTTTTACATTTCCCTTACGGAACAGGCTTTTTTTTGAAACATCTAGTATTTCGACATCAAACTCTTCCCTGTTAATATTCAGGGCTTCTGCCGCATTCTCAATAGCTTCCTGTTCTGTTCTTCCTTCAAATTCTCTTATCATTTAAGTCTCCTCTATGATGATAAAAATAAATTGATTCTATTTTTAAAGAATATGGCATCATTATTTTTATCAGTCCTCCAGCAATGGAGATTTGTAGTATAAATCAACCTGCCGATGCTTTCTTTCTTTTATAACTGATATATTTCTGCTGAAGCATTGTAAAAAAGTTGGTAATTGTCCAGTACAAAAGTAATCCTGATGGTGCATTGTACATCATAAAGAAAAACATTAACGGCATTAATGTAGTCATCATCTTCATACTGCTTCCACCGGCAGCATCAGCACCGGGTGTTTGCATCAGTTTATTAGATAACACCATAGTAAGTGTAAATAAAATAGGCAGCAGCCTTATATCTGTCCATCCGAGTAGTGGCAGTGTAAAATAATTACCAAAATAGAATATAGATTCAGGGCTGGAAAGGTCTGTAATCCAGCCTGGAATAAACATGGCTCCCCTTAGATCAAACTGCTTTGTCAAAAGACCGTAGAGTGCGATAAATATTGGCATCTGTAGCAGCATAGGTAGACATCCACCCACAGGGTTAACTTTTTCACGCTTATAAAGATCTGCCATTTCTGCGTTCATCTTTGTAGGATTATCTTTAAATTTCTCTTTCAGTTCATTAATTTTTGGTGTTAAAGCCTGCATTCGACTGGTAGACTCATAACTCTTATGGGTAAACGGGAAAAGTACTACTTTTACAACCAGGGTCATGATAATAATTGCTACACCCCAATTTGGAATAAGGCTGTATGAGAATAAAAGCAATTTTTTTAGCAAATATTCCAGCCATCCCAGCCAGGAACTGGTATCAATAACCTCATCCAGATTTAGATCCTGCACTCCAAAACTGTTTTTACCTGCATCATTATATTTATTAAGTACACTGTTAAGCTTTGGTCCTGCAAAAAATCTATAAACATCATCATTCCTGGAACTTTTTATAACCGGCCTGGAAAGATAAAGCTGGGATGCAGCAGGAATACCTGCAACCGGGCTGTCAGAAAAAGTAACTTTGTACTGTGTAGAATCCGGTATTGCTATTAAAGTAAAGTATTTACCTGCAACAGCAGCCCAGGAAACATTTCCTGCAACATTGTATGTATTATTCTTTAGTTTATTGTTTTTACGTTTACCATTTTCATAGGTATAATACTTTCTATATTCATATCTACCTCCAATTTTATCTGCCCAGGGTCCAATTTGTGGTCCAAAACCAAGGGTATAGGAATAACCATTAAAATTTAGTGGAAGATATTCATTTTCACTGTTCTCAAAAGAAATATGGAGCTCAAACATATAGTCATCAGGTTTGAATACATAGGTTTTTTTAAGTGTAAAATATGAATTGTCATTTCTATTTAATTTAAAGTTCCGGTAAAATTCATATGTATAACTGTTTACTTTTTTAGAAAAGAAAAGCTCATTTACAGCCGGTGCATCAGAAGAACCAAAATAAATATTAAAAGCATTAATACCTGATTCCCTGTTCTGAATCATTTCAAGGGGTTCATTATTGTCCAGATGTTCTTTTAATTTCAGTGAGCTTATTGTTCCACCTTTTGTAGAAAAAGTGACACTAAGCAGATCCGTTTCCAGTACTATTTCTTTATCGACTGGTTTCAGGCCGTCATTTTCCCAGGGTATCAGTCCACTGACCTGGCCTGGATTCTCATTTGTATTGGCAGATGTATTGCTAACAACAGTCGACTGCTGATTTGTATCTGCCTGATTTGATGTTTCAGGAATACTTTGTTGGGTTTCCTGTATAACAGGCTCAGGAGGGAATAGCACCCCCTGGAGCATGAAACCACCTGTTATTACAATTACAGATAAGATAACTGCAATCAGTGTATTTTTGTCCATTTTTTACTCCCAT
>Ga0209633_10003408_pt1 | contig 14701 bp, 12 predicted proteins | sample Cruoilmetagenom1_FD_187290 | JGI IMG/M metagenome (GOLD analysis project Ga0209633, IMG submission 187290) | Oil polluted marine microbial communities from Coal Oil Point, Santa Barbara, California, USA - Sample 1 (SPAdes) (version 2) | ecosystem: Environmental > Aquatic > Marine > Oil seeps ... | reverse complement strand
TTATGTATGCTAAAGGAGAAACTGTTTACGGAAGAAAAGTTCCATACGGTTTTGGATTTAGGATTGATACTAAGGATAAAAAGACTATTTATCATCATGGTAAATGGAATGGGTTTAGTACTGGCCTTACGCTATATCCAGAAGATGAATTGGTGGTTATTGTTTTAGAACACACCGGTTATAATGCTATGACATCTCTGAACAAAAAAGTAAAGAATATTGTTGTTGAAAATTTTGGTACTTAAAATTGTAAAAGTTAGTCAATGGAAAGCTTCCCAGAATTGAGATGCTTTTTTTGTTTACACCTAATTCATTAGCGATTCTTTTTTAATAATATTCATTAAATATACCAAAATATTATAATGATAAATCAAGGAAATACTTCCAAATATTCAACTTTTTTTTGTGATGTCAAATATCTTAAATAATGATTTATAGCAATTAAAGAAGATTTTGAATAAATTATTAAAATAATTTTTATACCTTTAGCTATAATAAATAATTTAAACTCCCCGCTATGAGAAAAATTTTACTATTATCCGTTTTTGCTATGGGTATATTTAACTTTGCTAACGCCCAAGTTATTGACCTTATTGGAAAAGGTATTATCGGTAAAACAACTGCAAATTTGACCCCTATAGATGTAAATAACATAGACTTTGTCGATGTTTATGCAATTTATTCAAAAAGATCCTTAAACCCTTTAAACTCTACTGCGGTTTCTTTTAGTAGTGTACTTGAAACACCAATAACAAATTTTTTCGATTACACTAATATTATTAATCAAAGTATTGTTCCAGATCCAATTAATGGAGCTTATTATACTGCTAGATTTAATAATGTAGATAATAACGGTGTCAGTATAAATATACTTGAAGCATATAAAACCGATATTCATTCTTTTTATGCTTATGTTCATAAAAATCCACCTAATGCCACTTACAAGAGTTTTTTAAGTCAGGAAAAGACAGTTTACTTTTATCATAATGGATCTAACGATCCATATGTTTTTAATATTCCAATTGAAACCGCTTCTTCAGCACGTAATGTAACAGTAAAGATTCCGATTTCTGAATTAGATGCTCTGAGTCGAAATTTAATCATTGATATTACTGCAGGTTCTGTTTCTGAGCATTTTGAAGCAAATACTTATAACAAAGAAGAGTCATTATTTATTGGTGAATATATATTAGAGAATGTTCCTGGTAGTGTAAATAATATTGCTGTTAGCATTTATTCACCAGTATGGGTGCAAAATGAACAAAATGGCGATTCATTTTACATAAGTACCGTTGTTGCCGATGTTGATATTGTTGATCGTGACCCTGGATGCACATTGACCCAAGGCTATTGGAAGACACATTCTACTTGTAAAGTCAATAGAAACGGAAAAGGACCTAAAAGAGATGATACATGGGATAAATTACCAAAGGCAGAATCAACCATATTCTTTTTATCAGGGCAAGATTATTGTGAAGTGTTCGCAACTGAACCTGGAGATGGAGGTAAATATTATATATTAGCACATCAATATATTGCTGCTCAATTAAATATGTTAAATGGTGCGTCAGCATCCGCGGTTATATCAACCTTTAATGAGTCAACAGATTTTTTAAACACTTACACTCCTAATGATGTAAATTATGATCAAGATTTACAAAGTAAAGCAGTTGAATTAGGTGGTATTCTTGACGACTATAACAACGGTATTATTGGACCTGGTCATTGTGATAATAATGAGTCAGATAAGGTGGCACAAGATACCAACAACTACAGTAGAATAAATATTTTCCCAAATCCCGTTACTGATTATGGTACTATATCTTTAGATTCTAATCATAAAGGTAGAACAACCATAGAATTATACAGTAATAGAGGTCAAAGAGTTGATGTACTATATGATTCTGATCGTAGTTCTAAAAAATCTAAAGAGGTTCAATTTAGTACTTCTAAATATAAGAAAGGAAGATACTTCGTTATTGTAAAAGATGGAAATACCATTCATAAAAAACAGATAGTTATTAAATAATTAAGACTATATTTAATTAACAGCATTTAGAAAAAAACATCCCTTACAAGGGATGTTTTTTTATTTAAGCTTATATTTAATTATAAAGAAATTGGTTTGTAATTAGTGTTACGTAACTATTAACCTAGAATTTTTTCCCACCATGTTTTTTTAGACTCTCTCTCACCATAGCCATAACCATAGCCGTAACCATAGCCTTTTTTTTCATAATTTGTGTCATTTATTAGAATGGCCATATTAGGTAAACGCTTATTTTCGTACATCATTTTTGGAATTTTTAACATTCGTTTATCCAAAAAGTTTGCCCTGATCACAAATATAAACAGATGAGCATGATGGCCTAACAATAGAGTGTCAGTTACAATGTTTACCGGTGCCGTATCAATAATGATATAGTCGTAGGTTTTTTTACCATAAGCCAATACTTCATCAAAACGGCCATTGGTTAATAATTCTGAAGGGTTTGGAGGTATAATACCTGATTCTAAAATATCAAGATTCATATCTTTATGATGTACTATTACATCAGTTACTTTTAAACTTGTATCGGTTAAAAAATGAGTCAATCCCTTATCTTGTTTTGTGTTTAGGTAAGTAGCAATTTTAGGTTTTCTGATATCAGCCCCTATCAACAATACTTTTTTGTTCAATAAGGCCAGTGCTGATGCTAAATTAATAGCTATAAAGGTTTTCCCCTCTCCACCAATGGTTGACGTAATAAAAATAGTCTTGGCCTCATTTTTAGCGCCCGGCAACATAAAATTGACGTTGGTTCTTAATAAGCGGAATGATTCTGCTACGTTACTCCGGTCTTGTTCAGAAATAATAACTTTCTTTTCAGATCTGCTCATGGGTATATCGCCAAGGATAGGTGCTTTAACAACAGCTTCTACATCTTCAAGCGTATGTATTTTATTATCTAGTAAAAAACGAATATAAATAATAACAAACGGTACTATTAGTCCGAATAAAAGTGCTACAAAATAAACAATCATTTTTTTCGGAGAAACTGGAATCTCGCTGCCTTCGGCACCGTCAATAATTTTGGCATTGGGTACCGTAACGGCCAGGGTAATCGAGTTCTCTTCTCTTTTTTGCAGCAGGTACAAATATAAGGTTTCAATAATCTGTTGTTGTCTCTGAATATCCCTAATTTCTCGTTCTTGCCTAGGCGCTAGAGTTGTTCTTTTGCCAGCGAGAAGTTCCTGTCTTTTATTTTCATTCAATGAAATTTGAAGTGAGGTTTTTAAATTAACCAGTCGCTGAATAATACTCTCTTTATATTTTGAGATCTGTTCAGTTAAATTGACCACAATAGGGTTTAATTCGCTGGAGTTGCTTAATAACCTGTTGCGTTCTAACATTAACTTATTGTAATTATCGGTATTACTATTTATAGTATTTGAGTTGTCGGGCAAACTTAAATTGATTGGTATTAGCTCATCTTTACTATTCTTTACATAATTGATCATATAATCAGTCAATTTGATCTGCGTATTTAATTCAACTATTTTTTTACTCAACTCCGAACTAGACTCGAGCATGATACCAGCTTCAGCAGCTATATCAGTTAATTTGTTTTTTGTTTTAAATTCTTCAACACCAACATCAACATCAGACAAGTCACTAGAAATGATCTCTAGTCGTTCATTGATAAACTTATCTGTATTCTTGGCTATCTGACTCTTATCTTCCACGGCATTTTTATTGTACTGCCAAATCAGGTTATCAATAATTTTCTGGGCTCTTAATTTAACAGGATCTTTTAAGGTAATAATTAACAAATTTGATTTTTTACTCTCGGGTGCTATGGTTAGAAGCTCTCTATATTGGCCAGCTACTTCTTTTAATGGTCTTAGCTTAATAAATATCTCTTCTCCAACAGTACTGTTTTCAATAGTTACAGGAGTAATAATTATATCTCCAAAATTGCTTGAGATTCTTTTGCCAAAATCATTCGTAGAAATTTTCTCGCCGTCACTGTTATTTAAGATAATTTTATTATCCGTCCATCCACTAACACTAAAAGTTGTATCTAAATGATGTAGCATAGAATCAGGAAGGAAAAAATTGATGTTGATCGGTACTTCTTTTTGATATATTTCTCTTTTTGCAACCCTACCCTGACTATAATATGATATGTTCAGTTTCAAATCCTTTATCACATTTTCCATTAAGGTCCGCGATTTAAGAATCCCCATTTCAGTATCCAGTGAGGTTTTAGAGCCTTTTAAAATTCCCAGATCTTCAAAAGCTGAGAGTTCAGAGGTTAAATTCCCTTTTTCTTCATCATCAATTAAAATGGTGGCAGATACCTCATACTGATAGGTGGCATAGCGTAAATAAAAAAACGCAGCTGTCAATGCAATTACTACACTTAGTAAAAACCATTTCCATTGATAGCCATATTTTTCTAAGGCTTCCCTTATATTTATTTCATCATCTTGCTGCTCGTTATCATCAATATAGAAAGTTTTATATTTATTATCGTCTTGCATAAAAATGGCTTGTTAATATGAAATGGCGCGCTAAAAAAATATTTCAAAAATTTGTAAGAATACCCTCTTCAATTTAATTTTTAGAATCGGTTTCTTTAACGTGCTTATAATTTTTATATTAGGCTTCAGTTTTTGCGATCTATATTTTATCTTCAAATGAAATAACACTGCCATAGTAAAAAACATTGCAATACTAATAACCAGCAACAAACTCAACATCGGCAAATACAGGTTTATAATATAAAACAAGGTAATCATAAAAATACTATACCCGGTTAAGATAAAACTTGTTGCGCCATGTGAAAGACCTGTATCAATTAAAATATGATGTACGTGATTTTTGTCAGGTTTAAACAATCCTTTTTTATGCCATAACCGGATCATCACAACCCGCAGCGTATCGGTTGTCAGTATAAATAAAATACCCAGGGTTAATAACAGCACATTTTCTGGTTGTATATGGAGGGTTTGAAGTTGCACCTCTTCTAATGATAAAAAACGCAAGGCTAAAACGCCGATCAAAAAACCAGTGATCATAGAGCCGGTATCGCCCATAAATATCTTACGGTTCTTCGAAACATTGTACCGTAAAAAGGCTATTAAATATCCTAGAGGAACAAGAGCCAATAAAAAATAAAAATGTAAATATAAAATATAAAATACTACCCCAAAAACAGCAAAGATCAGGATGCCCATCATCCCTGCCAAACCATCAATACCGTCTATCAAATTATAGGCATTGATAATGCTTAGCATAGCAAAATAGCAAAAGCCAATGTTCAACCAAAAGGGCACTTCTGCTAGACCAAGATAACCATAAAAATTCTCAATGGGAATACCTGCATTTATCAATAATAAAGTAACGGCTAAAAATTGAGAAAAAATCTTAGCTTTTACAGATAAAATTACCAAATCATCCTTTAAACCTGCAATAAATAAAATAGTTAAAGCAGCTATTATATTAAAACTAATACCAACGAAATCATACCATTGGATCAAGAATAAGCAAAATATTATACTTACATAAAAGGCAATTCCACCCAATGAAGGTGTTTTGTCAACATGAGAACTACGAGAATTTGGATTATCCATTAAATTCTTATATCGGATAACCGCTATCAATTTAGGAATCATCAAATAAGTAATTGTAAATGAGATTACTAAAAGTAACACACTGTAATTATTTATATTAATATTTTGAATTAAAAATTCCATTTTCATTTTCATTGAACAATTTAACCTCCAAACTTGTTACTTTAGAATAGGGGATTAGGCGTGAGTTAACGATGTACTTGTTAAAAGTAAAGAAAAAATTCTAATTGCCGAAGTCATTTTTATCTAGTTTGAATTCAAGAAATTATGCTAAATTACAATCAGCAATTCAATTGAATTAAACATTCATATTTATATAAATTTTTCTTTAAATACCTCCCATAAAAACAATGGAGATGATACTATATTTCGCCTCAATAATCTCTTTGGTTCTCTTAACAATCTAGGTAGCCACTCCAACCCTAATTTAATCCAAATAGATCCAGACCGTCTAACAGTTCCTGCATAAAAATCAAATACAGCACCTATAGAGCATATCATGGTAGTTTCTATTCTATCTTTATTAGCATAAACCCATTTTTCCTGTTTTGGAGCAGTCATACCCACAAATAAGATATCTGGTATAAATTCATTTATAGCGGTTATCATAGCGGTGGTTTCATCCTGAGAAAATTCTTGTCTAAACGGAGGAGAATAACTTCCTACTCTAATATTCGGATATTCTTTTTGTATCTTTTTTTCAATTAATTTCAAAGTGCTTTCTGTTGCGCCTGCATAGAACACTGCTTGACCTTTCTCATTAGCTTGTGTCAATAAGTATTGATGGATATCTGCACCGGCAATTTTTCTAATTCCTTTTATATTTAAAATTTTTGCAGCGAAAACAACACCAACACCATCAGGTAATAATACATCACTACTCAGCAGAGCTTCTTTAAAAATATTATCTTTTTTTGCAATGATATATGAGTGAGGATTAAAAGCATTGATTATACACTTTTTTTCAGTTTGTATTTCTGAAAGGGGTGCATTGTAAATTTTTTGCCTTATGATCTCTTTTAATTTCATTTTATAAAAGATCCTTGCTACAAACTTTTTTATGAATAATCTCTTCTAAAATGGTCCATAGACGATTTTCAAAAACATCAATTGTAAATTTTTTCATATATATATTTTTCCCTTCGTGGCCCATTTTTAGACGTAAGCTTGGATCTTTAATCAATACTTCTAATTTTTCAGCTAGTTCTAAAACTTTTTTCTGATGTACTAAAAACCCGGAAGTTCCATTCTTTACTATTTCTGGTATAGCACCCTCAAATGTAGATATTACTGGAAGTCCATGCATCATGGCTTCTAAAATAACAATTCCAAATGTTTCATTATAAGTTGGAAAAACGAAAACATCGGTATTTTTAAAAAATTTTTTTTTTTCGTTTCCATATTTGGCTCCCCAATACGTAATAACATCATGTAAGCCTAATTCTGTTACTTTTAATTGGAATTTATTTTTGCTCACATCACCAATTTCTCCAACAAAATTACAATGAAATTGTAACCCTTTTTGCTTTAATATTTGACAGGCTTTTAAAAGAACAAAAACACCTTTAGACTCAATAAGGTTTGAAAAGAATAATAATTGAGTATTACCTTTTTCTTTAGACCTTATGATATTGTCGGAAACATTGGGTATTCCATTAGGGCAATAATGAATTTGCTTTAAAGGCACATACTTTTGAACATCAGAATATTGATATTTTGATAATAAAATAACCTCCGAATTTTTTAATATTAAGTTATAAAGAAGATTATCCATAAAATAATCTTGCCTTATATTTACACCCTTATTATGAAAATGAAAAACAATCTTACCGCCAAAAAGTTTAATAATCAAGGCAATTAACCCATCTTTATAAAAAGCGATTCCTTTAGCAGTTATCGATAAATAAACCAGATCTGGTCTAAAATAAATAACTTGATTAATTACTTTCCATAAAATTGAAAAATAATTAAGTATTTTACTCATTCCATTTTTTCCAATTTCCTGAATATTCTTAGAAGTGCCTAGATTTATATAAGAACAATCAAATGAGTTGTTTATGATCTTACTTTCTTTAATATTTTTTCCAACGACCGATGATCCATGAATTGGAGGAGGTAAATGTAAAATAAAGAGTATTTTAGGCTTCAATTTTATTCGAAAAATTTTGGATACATGTCTAAAAGACTATTCTTAATACCTGATTGTAAATAATTAGAGGCAATTTCTAAACTTATTTTATTTGGTGATTTTAAATTTAAAGCTTTATTCATTGCATGAGCTAGTGCTATTTTATCTCGGGAATTAACTATAAATCCATTAATATTTTCTCTTATCAATTGGTCAGCACTACTTATATTAGTGGACACTATCGGTAATCCACAACCAAGAGCTTCAAGAATTGCAATTGGCCAACCTTCCTTAAATGAAGGTAGTACAAATACGTTTGATCTATTTAACCAAACAACTATTTCTTTTTTTTTAATAAAACCTGTTATAGTTACATTTTTAGAAATATTACTCATATTAATGATTTTTTCAAGTTTATTCTTATCCTCACCATCTCCAATAAAAATTAATTGAGCATTACCAAAATATTTTAAATAATAAATAAAACTTTGAATCAATAATTCCCACCCTTTTATTAAGCTTATTCTACCGCAATAAACGAATGTTGGAGTTTTTATTTTATCATGATTGTATGATTTAAAAATTGTATCATCATATCTTGTTGGAAAAAAATCGATCTTATTTGAAAGTTTATTTTTTGATTTAAATTTATTAATATTATTGATGTCTGCCGCCGCCGCTATATAATCTGTTTGTTTTAATTTTTTTACAAGCATTTTCCAAAAAATGGACGACACTAATTTACCCCACTTAAATCTAGAATTTTCTAATGGGTTTTCAACTCCATGAAGAAAATGCAATACTTTAATATTGGAGGTTTTAATTTTTAAAGCTAAAATAGTTTCTGGTGCATGCGTGAAAAGACGAATCTCATCAAAATTATTGAAAAGTTTATTTCGGTATTTTAATAATAAAAGATAAAACTTCAATCTATCTGGTAATAATCCCTTAGATGTTTTCTTTTTAGTAAAATACACAGGGAAAAAATCATAAGACTTATTGTTAATCGTTTTTTTTTGCCAAATGCCAATTAGATCATCTGCGCAGGTCGATAATCCAACTAATTTAAAATAATTATCAGGAAAAGCATCTAATAATTGACTACAGAAAGATAACTGACCCCCAATAGGATAATCTGTAAAATTACAACCATCAATTAAAAATATGCTTTTCATAAAAACTTCAAAATTATTTATTCGATAAAAATTTATACTGTTTTTGATATAAACGTGAGGTATCAATCAAATTGAAAAGTTTTTCGACCTGCTTATAACTCTTATTACAAACTTTTGAAACTTGCTCATATGTGTTATATATATCTAAAATTTCGTTTGCGCAATGTTCAAAATTTCCTGATTTAAAAATCCGTCCAAAGTTTCCACCATCTACAATTTCAAAAGGCCCATCACTATCAGAAACTAAAACGGGTATTTTAGCTGCCATCGCTTCAGCAATTGTTAAACCAAAACCCTCACATAGCGAAGGTTGAATTAATAGATTGTAACTTTGTAAGTTTTCATAAATATAGACCCTTTCCCGATTTCCTAGAAAATTAACAAATTTATCCAGCTGATATACCTTAACAATTTCTTTTAAATAATTTTTTGATTTACCATCTCCAATAAAATCTACACAAATGTTTTTTACATTCATTTCATAAATAAGAATTTTCAAAGCTTTAATGAGAATGTGTTGCCCTTTTATCTCATGATCAAGTCGACCAACCTGTACTATACGAAATACACCAAATGTATAATTAGTTTTGCTCTTTATATCGTCTATTTTAACGCCATTATGAATCAAAATTGCATTAATATTACTTCGCTTTTCTATATCGATTTTAACAGCATTAGAAATGGCGAAAATTGTTTTATAATATTTAAAATTATTGGTAGGGATATTGATACCATGAACTGTAAGTGTAGCATTTTTTCTAAGAATAATCATATTAATTACTGCCTGGTCATGGCAATGAATTACATCGGGACGTATTAAAAAAAGTTGCCAATTTAGTTTTATAAATGACACTGGATTTCTACTTTTTTCTTTACGCCCAATAAGAACAATATTAACGCGATTATCAATTAGACTGAGCAGCAAATTACTAACCGTATTATTAACAACTATAAGTAAAACAGACTCTGTTTTGACTTGCTCATTTATAATATCAACCAACATGCTTTCGGCTCCACCGGTATTTAAGGTAAATATTATATGTGCAATTTTCATTGGCAAAAGTATTTTTTGATCTTTGTTTTAATATAATAAATATATATGCGATGCCAAATAGTTGCATAATAAAATTTAGCCCCATGTTTTTTAAGGACTTTATGTATCTCTTTCAAAAAATTTTCCTTTCCCGTTTCCGTTTTTGTTCCTGGATATATTCTAAAACCCGCATAAGATCTATCATTAGTATATTCAATTGTTCCATAATCAAGAAGATTTAACCACAAATCTAGATCCATACAGTAGAAATTATTAATATCTAAATAACCAATTCTTTCTACTAATTGTCTATTGTAGAAAGATCCCTGTTGAACAACATCATAATTTGATTTCAGTAAATGATCTTTGTTCGGAATTATATGTTGGTACGAAGTAATTAGATCTCCATTTTCATTAATTATGTCGTTATTACTATTATAATATATGGCACCTTGATTATTAATATTATAAAGCTTTATAATTTGAGCTACACAGTCAGGATATAATATATCATCCGAATTTAACCATCCAACTAACTCACCCTTTGCTAACTTAAACCCTTTGTTAATTGCATCTGCTTGACCTTTATCCTTTTCACTGATAATAATATCTATCCGATCCTTGAATTTGTTTACTATTTCCATAGTACTATCTGTTGAACAGCCATCAACAATTATATATTGAATATTTTTATAAGACTGATTTAAAACACTCAGTATAGTTTCTTCTATAAATCTTGATTGATTGAACGAAGGAGTTACTATGGTGACCAAAGGAAACTTATTCATAGGATTTTAATGGATAGAAATAATTTAATTATTTATATACTTTACTTTAACTAATTTTCTTTTGGATAAAAAATAAAGTAATATGGGGAAAATAAAAAATTGCCCAGTTGCCATTGTTGAAGACGCAAAAGATAATATTGTTAGATTAATAAATAAATAAACAAAAGTTACTGTCGCCAGCGGATTATTTTTTCGATTCCGATAGAAAAAAAGCATTATACTGATAAAAAAAAGTAAATATAAAAAAGTCCCTAATAGCCCTAATCTTATAAAAAGGGTAGACCAGGCTATATCCGCTGTATCAAGTTGAATTACTCCTCCATTATCAGCAACTAATCCAATAGCAAAAACTTCAGGAAAATTCTCTTCTGTAACGTTCCCTAAACCAAAAAAAGTATATTGAGCATTCTGTAAAATGTAATTTATCCTTTCCTCAGCGTGTAACATTCGTAATGAATAATTGCCTTGTAAATCTTTTTCAGTTGAGAAATTAAAGTTTTGAACTTCTTCAAAACCTTCTTTAAATCTTTCCTTAATTATAGGATTAATAGATACTGCTACAAACAATCCAGTCATTATTATTATCCCTGTAATTATGGTTTTAACCTTTAATTTATTTTGCAAAATTAATAATACAATAAACCCAACGATTATTGCTAAATACCATGATCTGATCACAGATGTTATAAGCACTGCTGAAAAAAGGATAATATAAAAATTTTTAGTTTTTAGTTTGAATGTATAAAATGGGGTGAATAAAAATAGAAGAAAAAAGGGAACGAAGGTAGAGGGAATTGACCCCCTTGTTAGGAATTTACCCGATTCTGACACTAGTATTTCATATTCTTTTCCTAAAATTTGGGTTTCGAAAAAAAATTCGACAAGCATAATTAAAGATATGATTACTGTAGAAGTAAAAAGGTAATCTATTAGTTTTCTAATCTCTTTATAAGGTATATAATAAAAAAACCAAATGCAAGATAAAAATATCCAATGACGAGATGTTTTTATAATGGAAATAAATTCAATATTATTAAATATTAAATCTATGATAAACGTAATTACAAGAAAAAGATAAAATATAATAAGATGCTTACTCATAATGGTTTTTCCCAATTTGAATTTACTTTTATTCAAAATGTAAAAACAAAGAGCTAAATATAAAATCAAACCGGCATCAGAAACATTGTGTTCAATTGGGAAGTTTGAAATATCAGTACCTAAGCCTAAATAACTGGAAGTTAAAAGAATAATAGTAAACAAAACCCAAGCTAATTTTCCTTTAAATAAAAGAAAGAATCCTATTAATAAAATAATGATATCCATTAGTTAATTAGGATTGAATTAATTTTTTAATTAATAAAACAGTTATTAGCTTTCCGAACTTGCTGCTATTTCCTAAATATCTTTTCACATCCTTTAGATTAATTATTCGAAATTGTCGATATACCAGAATGGTTACATAAAAAATAAACAATGGCATGGTAATAAGTACATAAAATCATTATTTATTCCAATACTTAACAAATAACCAGTTATTCCAATAATTCATACCTAAGTGATCTTATTAATTCAATAAGATCATATGCGGTATTTGCGAATCCTTTAGTTACAATTGGATTATGTTCAAAGAAAAGAATTGGTTTATGTTTGCTCAAAGTTTGCTCAGCACCTTTGAAGACTAAATATTCTGCGAAATCATTTTTTAAAATCATTGTCATGTTCAAATATATTTCGATAGAATAAATTAGTGAATAATGCTTACATAACTTCGTTACCCTAGGTCACATAATTGAAACTTCGGAGGTCTTGAAGACCAAACCATTTCTAAAATACTAAATCCCTCGAAAATTCAAGGGACTTACAAATATTTTTATAAACCAATTTTGATAGAATTAATTTCTCAGAAAATAAATAAGGCCAAATGAGTATTGCGTTTGATTTGACACGCTATTCGGACCTGTCTTAAATTCTCCACTTGCCATGCCAATTTTTCCGGAAAAACTAAAATTGAAGCCTACTGTTTTTGCAAACCAATAATTAAACCCTACGCCCCCATTTAATGTGATCCTTCCTATTTCAGGCACATCAAAATTTCCATTTTCATCAATCGCAACCCCGTCTAATTGATCTGGTATCACATCAATATCTTCCGGGAATGTACCTTCAAATGGTTCTGATTTATATGCCCCAATTTTGGTATATCCAACGCCTAAAAACACATATGGATCAAAAGTATAATTCGTAAATATATCACCGAAATAAAACTTTGAAGCAAGATCCACCGCCAAATAATCAGGCTCGTGATCTTTTATTATTAAACCTGTATTATCAATATTTTTACCTTCTACATATTTATTCATAGAGGCTGAAGCTGATAAACTAAATTGATTGTCTATAAAATATTCAATATTTACGGAATAGGGACTCGTTAAATTCCAGTTATCACTGGTATTAAAAAAATCTTTAAGTTTAGTACCCGAATCATCGACTATATTAATACCTATTCCAAAGCTCCAATTACCAAAATAAGAGTTTACTTGTTTATTACCTTTCCCTTGAGCATTTACAAAAGTTACAAAAAAAAGAGTCAATACTATAAGTGGGGCTATCTTTTTCAATTTTTAAGTAAATATATTTTCTAAATATACGTCTAAAATTACACAAAATTTATTTAAAGCAAAAAATTGATTCGGTTAAAAACTAATAACTACTTTTATGATATGTAATAAGTGTTACCCTTAACCCTTGTTTTTCTAATTTATCTTTTTTCTGATAAATAAATTATGCTATTTATTAAATTGACAATTTCAATATTATCAAAAATATTATCTTTATTTAAATCTAAATTATCGGCGTCATGAAAAATCTAATTCTAATACTTGTATTTACTTTTTACATCAATTCGTTAAATGCTCAAGCACAAAATGAACTTCCTAAAACAGACTTTACCGAAATGTATCTTCCTGTATGGCTTGAAGCAAGAGCACATTGTTTGGCAGTTGCTAATGCTATGCCGGAAGAATTATATTCTTACAAGCCAACCGAAGTGAGTAAAACTTTTGCAGAACAAATGGTACATATAGCACATACGGTTGAGTTGCTTACACAACGCTATGTTCAAGGAATGGAAGTGAAACCAAATACACCAGATGCTTCTAAAATGACCAAAAATGAGATAATTGCACTTTTAGAGAAAGGGTTTGATTATACTACTAATGTAATTTACACCATAAAACAAGAACAATTAGATGAAACTTGCCTAATGTATCACAGTAAAAATACAGTGAGTAGGGCTTTTGCATTTTTCTATGTTCAAGATCATATGGCCAATCATAGAGCCAAAGCTAATTTGTACATTAGAATGAATAATATTAGGCCTCCAGAGTATACATGGTAGTTTATAATAATAGAAATATTGTGTTGATTTTAATGTGATAAGATTGTTACATTAAATTCTATTTCTTTTTGTAATTTAGTTAGCTCAACTAATTCAATTTACAATGAAATATTTCCTTCCATTCGCATTTCTATTTGTTTTTAACTTTACTACAATATTTTCTCAAGATTACTTTTATGGAAAACAAGGTCCGTTTGACTCAAAAATTCCGAGCCCCGAACAATATTTGGGATACCCTATTGGTCAATACCACACAAGGCATGATAAAATAGTAGCTTATTTTAAAACTTTAGCAACATTATCCGATAAGGCTACTTTAACGGTTTATGGAAAAACCCATGAGCAACGAGAGTTGATTATTTTAAATATATCTAACCCTAATTCAATTAAAAATTTAGAAGAATTAAGACAACAACATTTGAAATTAACAGATGTAAATATTCCTATTTCTAATGTTAGCCAATTACCTGTATTCATCAATTTAGCTTATGGTGTTCATGGTAATGAACCTTCAAGTGCCGAAGCGGCAATGTTAGCCGCCTACACCCTAATTGCATC
>Ga0209633_10003407_pt1 | contig 14701 bp, 9 predicted proteins | sample Cruoilmetagenom1_FD_187290 | JGI IMG/M metagenome (GOLD analysis project Ga0209633, IMG submission 187290) | Oil polluted marine microbial communities from Coal Oil Point, Santa Barbara, California, USA - Sample 1 (SPAdes) (version 2) | ecosystem: Environmental > Aquatic > Marine > Oil seeps ... | reverse complement strand
TATGTAGTTGAGGAATTTTATCAAAAGATTTATAAGCAATTTTAAGAAGTTCATGCTCTCTTTCAAGAATGTTCTCAACCCCCATTTTTTCTTTTAAACGTAATGTTAAAGCAACCCTCATTGTTTGCAAAAATGCTGGAGTTCCGCCATCTTCACGAGCTTCAATACTATCTAAATAAGCATACTCATTCCATCTGTTTGTCCAAAGAACTGTACCTCCACCAGGGTTATCTGGTCGCTTATTTTTATACAACTTCTTATTAAATATTAAAACACCTGCACTTCCAGGTCCACCAGCTGCTTTATGTGGCGAAAAAAAGATTGCATCTAATTTTTGAAGTTCATTTTCAGGATGCATGTTCATATTTATGTATGGTGCAGAAGCAGCAAAATCAACAAAAGCATATCCTCCATTTTTATGCATTATTTCTGCAAGTTTATGATAATTAGGAATAAATCCTGTAACATTAGAACCTCCACTAAACGAACCAATTTTAAGTTTTCTATCTTTATATTTTACAATTTCTCTTTCAAGCTCTCCTTCCAAATCAATATCATCTTCAGGAAGCAAAATAACAACATCTGCAATTGTTTCAAGCCATGCAGTATGATTAGAATGATGCTCCATATATGTTATAAAAACAACAGGAACATCTTCTGTGGGAATATCTTCCTTTATAAATTTTTCTGCTTGATCAGGGATACTTAAACCCAAAATTCGCATAAACTTATTTGCAGCACCTGTCATTCCAGAACCTTCTGTTATAATGCAATCATCATCCTGAGCATTAACATGTTGCTTAATAACATTTTTTGCTTGCTTATACAACATTGTCATAACAACACCTGTTTCACTCGCTTCAGAATGAGTATTCCCAACCATCGGACCAAATTTATTTTTCATTAAATCCTCAATTGGCGAATACATTCTTCCACTAGCAATCCAATCGGCATAAATCATCTTTTTTATTCCGTAAGGAGTTTCAAATTCGGCATCAATGCCAATAATATTTTTTCTAAACTTATTGAAATGTTGTTCTAAATTCATGCTAAATAAATTATGTATATTTTGCTAAAATTATAAATTAGATTTTAAAATTTACTTTTTCAAGTAAAAATCTTCTGTTAATTCTTTATACTGAGTTGTATATTTATTATTAAAATTATTTCTAACAAATATTTTTTCAGAAATAAGTCCTTTTTTTTGTTTAGAAAACTCAAGAATTATCCTATTTGCTTTTTTATTTTCTTTAGGAAAAATTATAAGTTCTCTAAAACAAAAAAGTTTATTATCTAAAGCTAATTTCACAAAATTTTCATATTTCTCAAAAGGTAAAATTACACTAAAAATCCCATTTTTTGTAAGAAGTTTATATACAGAAAGAATGAGTTCGTTATAAGAAAGTTCATTTGTATGCCTTGCAATGTTTTTTACATTAATTTCTGACAAATAAGAATTTTCAAAATATGGAGGATTACAAATTATATGATCAAAATATTCTGTTTTATTTTTTGCAAAATCTTGAATTGAAATATTATATACTTCAATTTTATTTTCTTTTTTATTAAGAATTATATTTTCTATACATTGATTAAAAGCATTCAATTCAATTTCAACTGCCACAATTTTAGCATTAGTTCTATGTTCAGCCATAAAAGATAGCAAACCAGTCCCCGCTCCTATGTCTAAAACAATTTTAGGATTATTAAAAATAGCAGTTGCACCAAGCAAAACACTATCCACACCAACTTTCATTGCCGTTTTATCCTGATTTATTTTAAATTGTTTAAACTGAAACCATGTATTTGCCATTTTACAAACTTATATAATTAATTTCTTTTTATACTTTTGCTCAAAATAAAAAAACTAAATGGCAACAAGTAATAATTTAAAAGTTTGGTCAAAAACAATAAAAAATAAAATTGACGAACAAATTGATGATATTTATAAACGAGATTATAAGTTTTATAAAATTGACAGGTTAGAAAGAATTGCAGAACACATTGATGATTTTTCACATGAATGCAATGAATGCGAAGCTTTAAAAACCGAAGTTAATGATATTGCAGAAAAATTAAGCGAATATTTAAAAGGAATCCCTCAATTACGTTCTGAATACGAAAAAAGAAATGAAACGATTATTAAACATCTTCAAAAAAAACATAAGTTAGCATATAAAGAATACTATGCTTCGTCATACTCATTTCTTGGTTTTATTACGGGTTCTTCAATTTTTGGTGGCATTATGTGGTTTATAAATCCTAATTTTATAATTCCAACATTATTAATGGGATTTGCAATAGGTTTAATTATAGGTAGAATATTAGGAAAACGAAAAGATAAAGAAAATGAAAAAAATAACTTAATATTGTAAAGAATATTACTATTTTCTATCAGAAAGTTATAAATTTACAGTTAAATTATATAAAAACAACCGTTATGAAATATACATCGATTATTATTGCAATGTCAGTTATTTTTATGATGTCATGCAAAACAAACAAAGTGGAAAAAAACGATTTTAAATACCCTGAAACATTTAAAGATACAACTTCTGATGTTTATTTTGGGACAAAAGTAGAAGACCCATATCGTTGGCTTGAGGATGATCACTCTAAAGAAACAAAAGCTTGGGTAAAAGCTCAAAATGAATTTACATTTAACTATTTGAATAAAATTCCTTTTAAAAGTAAAATTAAAAGTAGGTTAGAAGAAATATGGAATTATGAAAAAATCTCTGCACCTTCAAAAAAAGGTGATTATTACTATTTCTATAAAAATGATGGACTACAAAATCAATATGTAATGTACCGAACTAAAGAATTAGGAAAAGATGGAGAAGTTTTTCTTGATCCAAATACTTTTTCAAAAGACGGTACAATTTCATTAGGAGGTACAAGTTTTACCCAAGATGGATTATTGCTTGCTTACCAAATATCAGAAGGTGGTTCAGACTGGAGAAAAGTAATAATAATAGATGCCGAAAGCAAAAAACAACTTGAAGATACATTAATTGATGTAAAATTTAGTGGCTTATCATGGAAAGGAAATGATGGGTTTTATTACAGCAGTTACGACAAACCAAAAGAAGGAAGTCAGTTATCCGGTCTTACTCAATATCATAAATTATTCTTTCATAAATTGGGAACTTCGCAAAAAGATGATAAATTAATTTTTGGTGGAGAAAAACAAAAAAGAAGATACATTGGTGCTTATTTAACAGAAGATCAAAGATTTTTAGTAATCTCAGCATCAGAAAGCACAAGTGGTAACGAATTGTATATTAAAGATTTATCACAAGAAAATAGCAAAATAATTCCTATAAAAGAAGGTTTTAATTGCGATTTAAATATTGTTGATAATCAAGGTACTAGACTTATTATTAGTACAAATTATAATGCACCAAATAATAAACTTGTAGAAGTTGATGCATCAGCACCACAAGTTGAAAATTGGAAAGATCTTATTCCAGAAACAGAAAATGTTATGTCTGTAAATACTGGTGGCAATTATTTATTTGCATCATATATGGTTGATGTAAAATCAAAAGTTATTCAATACGATTATAATGGAAAAAAAATACGAGATGTTGAATTACCTGCCATTGGAACATCTTATGGATTTGGAGCAAAAAAAGAAGATAAATCTTTATATTATACATTTACATCTTTTACATATCCTTCAACAATTTTTAAATATGATATTGAAAAAGGAACATCAGAATTATATTGGAAACCAAAAATTACTTTTAATCCAGATGATTTTGTAACGAAGCAAGTTTTCTATAAAAGTAAAGATGGAACAAAAGTACCAATGTTTATTGTACATAAAAAAGGTATTGAATTAAATGGGAAAAATCCTACATATTTATATGCTTATGGAGGTTTCAATATAAGTTTAAAGCCAGGTTTTGATATAAGAAAACTAGTTTGGTTAGAAAATGGAGGTATTTATGCTCAACCAAATATAAGAGGTGGTGGTGAATATGGAGAAGATTGGCATAAAGCAGGAACTAAAATGAATAAGCAAAATGTATTTGATGACTTTATTGCTGCTGCAGAATATTTATTTAAAGAAAAATATACTTCAAGCGATTATCTTGCAATTGCAGGAGGTTCAAATGGAGGTTTATTAATTGGTGCAACCATGACACAACGTCCTGATTTAGCAAAAGTTGCATTTCCAGCAGTTGGTGTAATGGATATGCTAAAATATCATAAATTCACATCAGGTGCAGGTTGGAAAAGCGATTATGGAACTTCAGAAGAAAGTGAAGAAATGTTTAAATATCTTTTAAATTATTCTCCTGTTCATGCAATTAAAAAAGGAGTATACTATCCAGCAACAATGGTAACTACTGCTGATCATGACGACAGAGTTGTTCCTGCACATTCATTCAAATTTGCGGCAACATTGCAAGCAAAAGCAAAAAGCAATAATCCTTTATTAATTAGAATTGAAACTAATGCAGGACACGGTGCTGGTACACCAACTTCTAAACAAATTGAACAAGTTGCAGATAAATTTGCATTTGCCTGGTATAATATGGGAATTAAACCTTTTGAAAAATAAATTACTCTACAAAATAAAATTTCAGATTTAAAACCTAACAGAATTACAAAGCTGTTAGGTTTTTTTATAGATTTTGATTTTATGATATTTATAACTTTTCTTAATTTTTAAAGAATAATATTGTAAATTTACGGTTTAAAACAAAGAATAACCTTCTAAGACCTAATAAATAAATGAAATACTCGATAATAGTTTTTTTTATATCATTATTTATTTTGTTTTCTGGCAAAATTTGTAATGCTCAAGACAGTATCTCCTATTATCCAAGAACATTTAAAGATACAACAGTTGATGAATATTTTGGAACAAAAATAGCAGATCCATACAGCTGGCTTGAAGATAATAATTCTGCCCAAACAAAAGCTTGGATTAATGCCGAAAATAAATTAACTTTTTCATATTTAAATAAAATCACTTTTAAAGATACTATTAGAGCAAGATTAAAAGAAATTTTAAAGTATGAAAGATATGATGTTCCTGTTAAAGCGGGTAGTTATTATTATTTCCTTAAGAATAATGGACTACAAAATCAATGGGTATTATACAGAACAAAAGAACTTGGTGAAAATGAAGAGTTATTTATTAATCCAAATAATTTCTCAAAAGACGGCACAGTTTCAATGAGCAAAAAAAGTTTTTCAAGAGATGGTTCTTTATTAGCATATCAAATCTCTGAAAAAGGTTCTGATTGGAGAAAAATTGTAGTAATTAATACACAAACTAAGAAACAAATTGGTGATACTTTGTTCAATATTTTTGATAGTAGAATTTCTTGGATATCTAATGAAGGTTTTTATTACAGCACTTTTGACAAACCTAAAGACGGAAGTAAATTATCTGTTTCAACACAATATGACAAATTATTCTTTCATAAATTAAATGACAAGCAAGAAAATGACAAATTAATTTTTGATGGAAAAGAACATAACATTCGATATTTAAGAGCTTATATTACTGAAGATGAAAGATTTCTATATTTTAAAGCTGCTAAAAGCACAAGTGGTAATGGTTTGTATATTAAAGATCTATATAATGATAGTAGCATAATTGACACAATTGTAAAATCTTTCAATAATAGGATTACAATATTAGATAATATTGGTTCTAAATTATTAATTAGCACAAATTATAATGCACCAAATAATCGTTTAGTTAAAGTAGATGCATCAAATCCGAAACCAGAGAATTGGGAAGATGTGATTCCAGAAAATAAAAATGTTACATCTTTTACTAAAGGAGGCGGATATATTTTTGCCACAAGAATGCAAAATGTAAAATCGCAAATTATACAATATAATTATAATGGCAAAATAATAAGAAAAGTTAATTTGCCAACAATAGGTACAACTAAAAATTTTGAAGCAAAAAAGAATGATAAATATTTGTACTACACTTTTACATCTTTTACTTACCCTTCTACAATCTTTAAATATGACATTTTAAATGGTACATCGGAACTATATTGGAAGCCAAATATATCTTTTAATCCTGATGATTACATAACCAAGCAAGTTTTTTATGAAAGCAAAGATGGAACAATAGTACCAATGTTTATTGTTCATAAAAAAGGAATAAAATTAAATTCTAAAAACCCAACTTACATGTACGGATATGGTGGTTTTAATACAAGTTTAAAACCTTTATTCTATCTTGAAAACCTTATTTGGCTAGAAAATGGAGGTATTTATGTGCATACAAATTTAAGAGGTGGTGGAGAATATGGAGAAAGCTGGCATAAAGCAGGAACAAAAATGCAAAAGCAAAATGTATTTGATGATTTTATTGCCGCTGCCGAATATTTATTTAAAGAAAAATATACATCAAATCAATATTTAGCAATTTCTGGAACTTCAAATGGCGGTCTGTTAATTGGAGCAACAATTACACAAAGACCTGATTTAGCAAAAGTTGCTTTACCAACTGTTGGGCTTATGGATATGCTTAAATATCAAAAGTTTACATCTGGTGCAGGGTGGGCTAAAGAATATGGAACTTCGGATGATTCGGAAGATATGTTTAAATACCTATTAAATTATTCACCTCTTCATACAATAAAAAAAGGAGTGAGTTATCCTGCAATATTAATAGCAACAGCTGACCATGATAACAGAGTTGTACCATCACATTCATTTAAGTTTGCAGCCACATTACAAGACAACACAAATGGAGATAATCCAATTTTAATAAGAATTGAAACAAATTCTGGACATGGCGGAGGTACACCAATTTCTAAATTAATTGAACAAGTTGTAGACAGATTTGCATTTACATGGTATAATATGGGGCTTAATCCATTTGTAAAAAAGTAGTTTTTAACTTATAAACCATAAATGATTAGAAGTTTTTTAATATAAATAAATGAATAAAAATTTTATAGTAATAGAAGGAAATATTGGAGCAGGAAAAACAACACTGGCAAAAAAGATTGCAAATGAATATAATGGGCAATTTATACCAGAAGATTTTGCAGAAAATCCATTTTTACCAAAATTTTATAAAAATCCCGAAAAATATTCATTCCCATTAGAACTTTCATTTTTAGCAGATAGATTTCATCAATTAAATAATGAAATTAGAAACAGAGATTTATTCAAATCATTTGTAGTTTCAGATTATTACTTTACAAAATCATTAATATTTTCAAGAAACACACTTTCAGATGATGAATATGGTTTATACCGCCGTATTTTTGATATAATATACACTTCATTACCTAAACCAGATTTATATGTTTATCTTTATCTGAACATACACAATTTAATGAAAAACATAAAAAGACGTGGAAGGGAGTATGAAAAAGATATAAAACCAGAATATCTTGAAAAAATTCAGCAAGGATATTTTGAATATATGAAACAACATAGAAAAGATTATAAGTTTCTTGTTATTGATACGAATAAAGCTGATTTCGTAAAAAATAAACTCGACTATGAAAAAATAAAAGATATTATTTTTAACAAAGAATATGAACTTGGTATTAATAGAATAATATTATAAACAACTATTTATTGATATTTGAAGTCATATAAAATATAATCTAACTCAATTAAATGTGAAATATATATTTCTCATAACAATTAGTTTCTTTTTTTTAAGCCTTAACTTATATTCGCAACATGAGGCAGATTTTTGGTATTTTGGAGATTATGCTGGTTTAGATTTTTCTTCAGGAAATCCAGAACCCCTAACAAATGGTCAACTCCAAAACTATGAAGGTTGTGCAGTAATATCTGATTCTACTGGAAATTTGCTATTTTACACAAATGGAGTAACTGTTTGGAACAAAGAACATCAAATAATGAGTAATGGTGAAAATTTAATGGGCAATGCTTCATCAACTCAATCTGCAATTATAATTCCTCTTCCTGAAAATGACCACCAACTTTATATTTTTACTTCCGATGTTCTTGTTGATGATGAAAAAAAATATTTTGATACAAATGGATTAAGATATTCTACCGTTAACATGAATAATGAAAATGGAAATGGAGAGATATTATATAAGAATATTCTTCTTTTAGATTCAACTTTAGAAAAAATAACAGCAGTAAAACATCATAATAACAAAGACTATTGGATTATTGCTCATGAATATGGAAATAGCAAATATTACTCATATCTTTTAAATAAAAATGGATTAAATTCTCCAATTATTTCAAATGTAGGAACAAATTTTTCAAACGACCAAAGACTTGCAATAGGTTATATGAAGGCATCACCTGATGGTACAAAAATAGTAACAGCAATTTTACGAGCATCAAAATGGGATATTCTTGATTTTGATAATCAAACAGGAATTCTATCAAACCCAATTGAAATTAACAGACCTGTAATAAACCTTGCTTATAGTTGTGAATTTTCTCCAGACAACTCAAAACTATACATAAGTTCACTTGATACTCTGTTTCAGGTAGATATAAATGCTGGAACACAAGCCGACATTCAAAATTCTTTATCACAAATTGCAATTTTTGATTCACCAATTGGTGCAATTCAAAATGCGAATAATGGGAAAATATATGTTACTGCTGATACTTCAAACTATTTAAGTGTTATAAACTATCCAGATAGTTTACATATTAGTTGTGGTTTTGAAAAAAACACAATTTATCTTGATGGAAAAAAATCAAGACTTGGACTTCCTAATTTTCTTCAATCATATTTTAAAAAACAAATATTTGACTATGAAGGAAGGTGTTTTAGCGATAGTACATATTTTATTATAAATGATATTCCTGAGATAGATTCTGTTTTTTGGAATTTTAATGATATAAATTCTGGAAGTTTAAACACTAGCAATAATATTTCTCCATATCATATTTTTACTAAAGTTGGTACGTATAAAGTTAAATTAACTGTTTGGTATAATAATATTGCGACAAATTATTTTGAAAATATAAAAATTGTTTCATTACCAGAACTTGAACTAGGAAATGACACAACTTTTTGCATAGCAAACAATTACAAACTAAATGCATACTCTCCTCACCTATCCTATTTATGGAATAACAATTCAATAGATTCTGTACTAGAAATAAATACAAGTAATAAATATTGGGTGAAAGTTCAAAATATATACACCAAATGCTTAAATTCTGATACAATTAATATTACTTTTTCTGAAATTCCTGAAATTAATTTAGGAAATGATACTTCTTTTTGTGAAAACTCTTCATATAAAATAGATGCTTTTCATAACAATTACAATTATGTTTGGCAAGATAATTCTACAAAATCATATTTTGAAACAGATACAACAGGAACATTTTATGTAAAGGTTTATAATTTAAACAATTGCACAAACTCTGATACTATTATATTGTCATACAAGTATTTACCTCGCTTTAATTTCATTAAAGATACAGTAATTTGCGAAAATTCAACATATATTTTAGAACCTAATCTAAGTAATGATAATGAATTTCTTTGGCAAGATGGAACAACTGATACAAGTTTTGAAATTTCAGAAGATGGCTTTTATAAACTAATTACTGAAAATATTTGTGGAACTTGGCAGGATAGTATAAATATTAAAACACGTTATTGTGGAGAAATTTATATTCCAAATATTTTTACCCCAACAAATGATGGTATCAATGAACTTTTCAAAATTAAAGGTATTGATGAGGATGTTTGGGATCTAAGAATATACTCAAGATGGGGAGAATTAGTATTCCATTCTACTGATTATCAGAATAATTGGAATGGAAATAATTTAACTCCGACTGTATATTATTATGTTCTTTCAAATACAAAATTAGAAGAACAATATAATGGAACAGTTAGAATTGTAAGAGCAAAATAAATTATAAAATTCTTTTTAGAACTTCGTCTAACTTTTTAGGTGTTAAATTATAATTAATAATTTTACCATGCTTATCTAATAAAAAATTAGTTGGTAACTTTCTAATACCATATAATTTTATAATATCAGAATCTAAAGCTTTTATATCTGAAACACAAATCCAATTAATTATATCAGTATTAATTACATTTTTCCATTGATTTTTATTCCGCTCTAAACAAACTTGTAATATCTCAAAATTTCTTGATTTATATTTTTTATAAATTTTATTTAATTCAGGATTTCTACTACGGCTTATTCCGTGCCAAGAAGCAGCAAAGTCTAGCAAAACAAACTTTCCTTGCAAGGAAGATAAAGAAATATTTACACCCGAAGTATCTGCTAATGAAAAATCTGGAGCTTGCATTCCAATTTGTGTACGTTTTCTTACAGCAATTTTATCTTGTAATTCCTTATAATAAACCGAAGTTTTAACAATGTCTGTAAAATTATTAGCAACATCTTCTAACTCTTTAAGTTCTAGAAGGTCAGCAAGACTTCTACTTGCAATAAAAACAGAAACAAAGCTATTATTATTCTCATTAACATATTTTTTAATAAAAGAAATTTGTTCATTAGAAATATTTTCAAACTCAAATTCTAATTGAGATAGTAAACTTGTGTCATTATTTGACATAGCAAGTTCTTTTTGTTCATATATTTTACTTTGCTTATTCTCAAAAACAACATTATTTTCTAAAAAAGCAACATATTCACTATGCGTTTTGGAACCTTTTACCTCTAAATTTTCCTTTGTATTATAATCAGCATTTATCTGAATATTATTCTGTTCCATAAAGAACTCTATTATTATTTCACCATCATCAACAATTAAATAATATAATTCTGGGTTTTTAATTTTAATATGCTTAAACTTAAATTGACTTTTTCGCATATAAACAGAATCAATTGGTGCCAAATGCCCATTTTCATATTTACTTAAAACTACTTTTCCTTCAAAATACCCAGTTATGTATCCTTTAATTAAAAAATCTTTATCTTTTTGATTTGAATTTTTACAAGAAAATAATAAAATAAATAGTATAATTAATAATAATAACTTCTTCATAATTTAATAAAATAAAATTTATTTAAAAGCAAAGAAACTTTATTTTTAGAATTCATTAAAAATATAATACTTTGCAGGCTCAAATTTAATTAGAATATTTTTTATAATTATACAATTTATCATTTTAATGAATAAAAATAACATAGATATATTTGAAGAAGGAAGAAAACTTCCATTAATTCAAGAATTTTACACTTTACAAGGGGAAGGTTTTCACACAGGCAAAGCTGCATATTTTATAAGAATTGGAGGTTGCGATATTGGTTGCAGATGGTGCGACACTAAAGTCTCTTGGAATATTGACATGCACACACTTGCAACTACAGATTCAATTATAGATGCTGCATATAAATCTGAAGCCAAATCAATTGTTGTAACGGGTGGAGAACCAACAAGTTATAATCTGGAATATTTATCTGCAAAAGCAAAAGAGAAGGGTTTGCAAACTTTTATTGAAACTTCTGGTGCATACAAACTTACAGGAAAATGGAATTGGATTTGTCTTTCTCCTAAAGTGCAAAAACCACCTTTAAAAGAAATAAACGAAATAGCAGATGAATTAAAAGTTATTATCTATAATGATGAGGATTTTCTTTGGGCAGAAGAATCTGCAAAAAAGGTTTCAGACAAATGTAAACTTTACTTACAAGCTGAATGGAGTAAAAGAGAAGAAAATACACCAAAAATTATTGAATACATAAAAAAAGACCCAAAATGGAACTTATCTGTTCAACTTCACAAATATTTACAAATTCCTTAATAAAAAAAATATTAGAAACTAGGGCAAGGAATAATTGTATGCTTATAACGTTTTCCTAAACCTTTATTAAATTCATAAACTATCGAAAATTCATGAGATCCTCCAGTTTGACTGAAAAGATTTCTTATTATAGTCATATCATAACTATATCCAATCTGTAAATCTGGAGTAAGTTTAAAACCAACTAAAACAATAATTGCATCAATATTATTAAAAGTCTTACTTTGTTTATCAACAACAGGAATCCCTCTAAACCAAGCACCTAAAATAAGAGGATCATGTGTCCAATAACCTCCAACATCTAACTGGTCAAATTTATCCCAATATTGATAATTCATTACAAGAGTTACACTTTCGCCTTCTCTATCGTATCTTACCCTTTTATTTTTTTGAGCCTTTAACATAATTTTTGCACCACCAAAAATAGTATATTTCATTGCCATTCTATCTCCTGCACCTAATAAAGATTGTCTCGGTCGTAAAAGATGATCAACAGAAAAACCGCCCCAATATAAATCAGTATATCCTAATAAAGATGCAGTAAAATCAATATATGGTCTAGAATTTAGAGGTCTAGCTTCAACAGACGCAGATTGGTTACCAAGTATTTGGTCTCCAAAAGTTAATTTTTCAAAATCAAGAGATCGTTGAGAGTATTTAAATTGTATTCCTGGTCTTAAAAACCATTCTGAATTTATATTCCCTCTTTTCTGTCCTACTTTAATTTTATATGAATATTGTAAACCAACTTCTGTAAGTCCTAAACTTCCTGTACCAGCAACATCTCTAAAAGCTAAAATCCCAACTCCACTTTTTGCTCTTTCAAAATAATGGTCAACACCAACAGAATATGTTCTAAAAACACCAGGAACAGATGGCCATTGATCTCTATAATTAATAGATAATCTACTTGCCTCAGTTAATCCTGCAAATGACGGAGCAATGGTCATTGGGGTAGAATAAAACTGTGAATAATGGGCTATTTGAGAAGTCGCAACCTGTAAGCCCCATAGCAAAACCAACAATATTCCAATTATTTTTTTCAATTTTCCTGTTTTTATTAACTACAAATATAGAAATTAACGTTTAAAATAAAAGTTTTATTCCTTTTTTTTATATAATTATTTTTTGAGCAAAAAAGATACCAAATTTATTTACAATCAATTAACTATTAAAACTTAAACTTTAATAAGCTCCAAAAAACTTTCTCATAAACCATTCAACAGAAAGTAAAGCCAAAATTAAAAAGAAAATTATTTTAAAATTTATTAAGCTTTCTGTTTTTTTCTCGCTGTACGAAATTGAAACAATATCTTCATTATTTTGTATTTTTTTCAATAACTCTTCAATTTGTTTAGGATAAAAAAGTTCTCCTCCTGTTTTTGAAGATATATTATTCAACAAATTATGATTAGCAATTGTGTTCTCATCTTCGATATTTATTGGCACAATTGAAAATAAACCTTCTTTAATATATTTTTTCCCTTTTAAAACAGTTTTTGCTTTCCAAGAATAATCTCCTTCTGCAAATTTACCAACATTCAGTTTATATGACTTTCCATTTTTTTCAAAAACATAATTATTAACTTTATTTGCAGAATCTAAAATTTGTATTTCGACCCTTCCAGTATTATCTATCTCATAATTATTGTCAAAAACTTCAGCTTTTATCACAATATCTTGATTTTCTGAAATAATTTTATCAACAATAACTTTTAAATGTTCTTTTGTTTCTCTTTGAGTTAAATATTGTACTGTCTTATTAATTAGTTCATTAAACAAATAATGATTTTTATTTAATTTATAATCGAAAATTCGCCAACGCCACAAGCCTTCACCCGTAATCACTGCAGACTTGCTATTACCTAAATTAGGATTAAAAACAATTAAAGGAAGTCCTGTATTTATATTTTTAACTTTTCGTGTAAACAAAATTTGTGCATCTCCCACAACTTTGTAAGTTCCAAAAGCAGATAACATTGGTGGAGCACTTAAACTTATTGTTTCAATATCTGAATTTAAGTCAAACAATGTAAAATTCTTATTTAAAATTCCGTGTACTTCGTCAGATGAATTTGCATAAGCACCAGTTATTAAACCTGTATTTAAATTATCAAATTTTTGTAATGAACTTTGCCCACCAAGAATATATAAAACGGGAATATTTGCCTTTTTTATTTGAGAAAAAATTGCTTTTGCAGAATTATACTTTGAAGGCAATTGATGTAAAATTATCAAATTATACCCTTGTACAGATTTATTAAATTTATTTACAAGAAAAAAATCAGTTTCAAAATTTTGATTCAGCTCTAAAGCTTGCCTAATTGCTGAAATATCCGGATGTGGAGAATTTGCTAATATTAACACTTTTTGTTTGCTATCAGTAACTTCTGTAATAATCTGTTTAATATTATTTTTATAATTTATTTCCTTATCAACTTCTTTTAACTTTATTTTTATTTTATGAAAGCCTAACTTATTTGCCTTAATTTCAAAATTATACTTCTTAAAAAAATCATTACTTACAATTACAATCTGTTGTTTTTTAACAAGTTTACCATTATCAAAAATTTGAACTTCACTTCGTCCTCCTTTTAGTTTTTTTGCTTTTACTGAAACCTGAATAGGATACGTATTCTTTAAAAAAGCAACTTTATTATATTTTATATCTGTTAAAACTAAATCTTTTTTAACGGTAGTATCACCTAAAGCAAGTGTATAAATTGGAAAGTTAATATCATTTATTTCATAAATAGGATTTTTACCCTTATTATAAATCCCATCACTTACGATTATTACAGCACCAATATTTCTGTGATAATATTTATTTTTTATGTCAGAAATAAGTTCAGAAATATCAGTTTGTTTGTCAGCAAAGTTAAAGCTGTCAGTTTTTATAACCTCATCTCCAAAAGAATAACTTTTAAATGTAAAATCATTTTCCTTACTATTAAA
>Ga0209633_10003404_pt1 | contig 14709 bp, 17 predicted proteins | sample Cruoilmetagenom1_FD_187290 | JGI IMG/M metagenome (GOLD analysis project Ga0209633, IMG submission 187290) | Oil polluted marine microbial communities from Coal Oil Point, Santa Barbara, California, USA - Sample 1 (SPAdes) (version 2) | ecosystem: Environmental > Aquatic > Marine > Oil seeps ... | reverse complement strand
CGCCTGCAACAGTTGCTCTCCAGCTCGCTTTGCTTCAACCAGACCCTGTTCACTCAAATCCACATCCACCCAACCGGTAAAACGATTTTCAAGATTCCAGGCGCTTTGGCCGTGTCTAACGAGAATAAGCTGACTCATGATTCCCCCAGTCGGGTTTCTCGGATATTTCAGGAAAAGGTATTTAATCAGGATAATATTATAAGGCTATGAGTCATGGATTAAAAATGACGCGTTAATCAATGATCCCAAAGATAGAAAGCTTTGGGGAGCCTCTGATCAAGTCTGGAGAAGCTCGGGCGTGGCTCCCTAAGGCTTTTGTACCATATTCCTCAAACTCTTTCAAATAATGCCATCGACTCCACATGCAGGGTATGAGGAAACATATCCATAATACCAGCGGCGGACAAACGGTAGCCGTATTGGCGCGTTAGAATCTGCGCATCCTGCGCCAGGCTTTCGGGTTGGCACGACACATAGACTACGCGCCGCGCGCCACTCGCGGCGATCCATGAGAGGACGTTCGCCGCGCCGGTTCTCGGTGGATCAAGCAAAACGCCATCGGTATGATCCAGGCAGGCAAGTCCCTCGGCGCTCTCATCATAAAGATCAGCCTGCACAAACGTAGCATCCCCTGGCTGATTAAGCGCTGCGTTATGACAGGCGCGCTCCACCAGAGCCCTATCCCCCTCCACGCCAGTTACCCGAGCCCCGAGCCGCGCCATGGGCAGAGAAAAATTACCCAGACCGCAAAACAGATCCACCAAATGTTCATCCTGCGTCGGTTTCAGTAAATCCATGGCTTGAGAAACCATGGCATGGTTGATATGCGCGTTGATCTGCACAAAATCAACACTGCCAAATTCAAATCTCAGATCCCATTCAGGCAAATTGAAACTCAAGGAAGGCTCTGGCGCTGTCAGGGAATGAATGGTATCAAGGCCGCCAGGCTGGAGATGGATCTGCAAACCCGCAGTTTGCCCGAAGCATCGCAAACGTTCATGATCCGCGGCAGAAGGTGTGTCCAGCACTCTGAAAACCAGTGCTCCGTTATCATCCCCCAACGCCACCTCGATCTGTGGAACGCGGTGAGCAATGCTCAATTCACCGATGATTTGTGACAATTCATCGATCCGCTCACCAATCCTCGGGTCGAGGATTTCACATCGATGCATATCCACGATATAAGGTTTCTGGCGCTCGCGAAAACCCACCAGAACGCGCCCCTTGCGCGCTACGTTTTTGACTCCGAGCCGAGCCCGCCTGCGATAAGCCCACGCAGGTCCGGTCAACGGATCGAGCAGGCGCTCAGGCTGAACACCTGCATGGTCACAACATTCCATGAGCTTGTTTTGCTTGATGGCGATCTGCCGGGAATGCGGAACGTCCTGCATCCGGCATCCGCCGCAGATTCCGTAAACAGCGCAGCGGGGTTCAATTTTTTTATCATCAGGGTGAAGGATGAAATCTGGCGCGGGTTCATTGGTCATATGCGAATAACCTCAGCCTCATAAAGCCGTTTTACCCCATGCCTGATTTCAAAATAGCGTGACATTAAGGTTCAAATTTTCATGATGCGACAATTTGTCGCACGTCCAGGCGGACAAATAGATATATACTGAACATTCAATAATCAAAATAAATATTCATCAGGGGATCATCGTGACTAAAACTGTTAATTGTACCATAAGAGGGATCATGCTGTCCGCCAGCATTTTTTCATGGTTTGCCGCAGGGCAGGTTGGGGCGCATGCCAATTTCAAACCCTTTCCGAATATGCCCGGAAAAGATGCTCGCAGCTATGTGGAAGGGAGCAGCGCCTATCTGGAACTATCTCTTTCCCATGGCTGTAAAGGAGCGGATGGCGGTCATCTGGCAACCACCGATACTGCCGTCGTTTTCCCAAATGCCGTCGATCTTGGTGAAAACACCTATACCGAAGACAGAGATGGCAATCGCTATGCCGGGAACCCTGTTATGAGCATCAAGCCGAGCATTGATAACCGGTGGCATGGTTTAATGAACCCGTCTGGCCCGGTCAAGCCTTTCTACAGTCATGGCCTCAGGGAGCAAGATGTGCGCGCCCTGCACTGGCATGGAGGTCATGTGCCGGATGATCACTTCGCTCTTCTTTCATTTCGCGCCCAATTCCCCAAGCTTGCGGGCTGCACGCAGAAATTACGCGTTTATTTTCCCACGGTCCAGTATTGCGAAGGCGGAGTTGCCATGGGTTGGATACGCGAAGCCACAGCCAAATGGCCTGAAGATTTGATTTCACCCGGCTATGCCCCTTATGTCGATGTCGTACGCGATACTTCCGCTAATCCACTTCCTGCTTCCTGTGGCGGTAGCGGGGAAACGATAGAAGCGTATCCATCAGCAGAGGATATTGATCGCTACCTATAAAACGGAGTGAGCTGCGTCAGAGTTGAGAGATGGCGTCATTAACCATAAAGAACTTCTTCTGATTAATCCTGGACGAAGCTCAGGTGCGATTCATTATGTTCAGATTCGAGGCGACAATTGCGCGAGTTAGCAAGGCTATTGCGGAGATTGTCAACCAGGAATCCGAGCATAAGGGACGCAAGAGCCGAGGTTTCTTAGAGTGATAAATAGCAATATAAACCATGGCGTTCGTAATAATCATTATGTTATTATGGAATTTACTTATAACTTCTGGTGGACGCCATGAATATTCATGCCTTATCTGCTTTGAGCGTAGCTCTTTTCTGTTATTCTGCGGTATTGCCTGCTCGGGAGGCGATGGCACCCCATCCAATTCCGAGCGCAGGTCAGCCAAAAAATCCCTCCGGCCTCAAGGAACCATCGCGAAAAGAAGAGGATAAATCCATTCTGGAGTTGCCGGATCAAGAGGTTATAGATCGTCCCCCGGCTTTTCCCGAAGTCGAATTTCATTCGACCGAGGAACTGTCTTCCGGATTGCCTGCCGATAGCGCCGATGCCTTGCGCAGCATTCCCGGCATCTCGATTCGGCGCATGGGTGGACACGGGCTTGAGCCCATCATTCGAGGACAGAGTCAAAATCGGGTCAACATCTTGATGGATGGGGCTTATATTTTCGGTGCCTGCCCCAACCGTATGGATCCGCCGACGAGTTATGTACCGCTTGAGAGTTTTGACCAGATTGAAGTCATCAAGGGTGTACACTCGGTGCAATACGGCAGTGGTGGCAGCGGCGGCACCGTAATATTCAAACGGAAGCGACCAGACGTTAGCGCAAACGACCCGGCAACCGGGCGGGTAAGCGTCGGCTACCGGGACAACAGCGAAACCGGCAACGTATCATTCGATCTCGCCGCCGGCAACGTAGCGAACTATATCCGCACTTTTGGTTCCTGGACCGATGCCGACAACTATGAAGATGGTGATGGTAATAGTACGCGCAGCGCGTTTATCGCCCGCAATGCTGGTTTTATTGCCGGCATTTCTCCGACGCCCGGAACCTGGATTGAGTGGTCGGGTGATTTTGCCCGTGATAAAGATAACTACTATGCCGGTGCCGGCATGGACGGTGTTTACAACAACAGCGATACCTTTCGCATCAGCGTGGAAACCAAACCATCCTGGGCCTGGTCGGACCAACTGAAATTCGAATGGTATCAGGCCAATGTCGATCATCTGATGGATAATTACAGTCTGCGTCCCGTTGGCAAAATGCAAATGCGCGCCCCGAGCACATCCGATACCACCGGTGGCCGCCTTACCATGAAATGGTTGCCAGCACCGGGGTGGAATGGACTGCTGGGGATGGATGTCGTCCGAAACAAACGCGACGCCGAGCGCCTGCATCATACTGAAAATTCCGATATGCTCCAATCGGTGCTATGGCCCAAGGCCACGCTGGAACAATTGGGCTGGTTCACCGAAATGAGTCGGGAAAACACATGGGGTGGCACGATCAAAGGCGGCGTTCGTTACGACCGGGTGGAATCCGAAGCGGAAAAAGCCTCGGTAGAACCTTCTATGGGCCTTAGCCCGCAAGAATTGTATCGCAAATATTACGATACGCAAGCCACCGATATCGATGAAGATAATGTCGGCGCATTTTTGCGCTATGAACACGCCTTTGCCTCGGATCGCGGAAGTTACTTTGCTGTGGTGAGCCGCAGCGTGCGCACCGCCGATGCCACAGAACGTTATCTGGCTTCCAACGGCATGAGCGGCATGCCAGGCTGGGTGGGAAACCCCGACCTTGATCCGGAAATTCACCGCCAGGTCGAGACAGGCCTGCGCTGGCAGGAACAGCGATTCGACAGTGGCATCAGCATCTATTACAACGACGTCGATGATTATATTCTGCGTGACAGGGCGCAACTGCAGGCGGGGATTGCCAGTAATGATGGGTCTTCCATCTATCGCAATGTGTCGGCGGAATTCTACGGCACTGAGCTGGAAACCAGCGTCGAACTTGGCGCTGGTTTCCAGGTGAGCGGTAGTCTGGCTTATACTCACGCCAACAACACTGACGATGACCGGGCTTTACCTCAGATCCCGCCGCTTGAAGGAACGCTGGAATTGCGCTTCAAAAAACCCAAATATGAATTGGGTACACGCCTGCGCCTGGCGGACAACCAGGATCGGATTGATTTAATCAGCGGACAGGATCCGCGCGAAACGCCTGGATTCGCCGCGCTCGACATGCGCGGAGCCATTGATTTACCGGCGGGTGTGCGCCTCGATATCGGCATGGATAATGTCTTTGATAAAACTTATGCCTATCACGTGAACCGGGCCAATGTTGATCCTTTCAACCCTGATCCGATTCAGGTCAATGAACCCGGACGTTTCGCCTGGATGCGGATTTCCTATAATTTCTGACCCTTGGGGCGGCGGCAACCGCCTCCGTTCAGAGCAGGATAGCGCATTAGTAATTTAAGACAGCGAGTGAGAATATCAACAGCCTTATTCGTTTTGCAAGGCGCATGGTTTTTATTTTCATCTCCTGCACGAGGATGGCAAGGTTTTCAAGCAGGGCAAAAGTGTGCGTGGATAGGCGTTTTGCTGGAATAAATGACCGGTCAAGCGCATTTCTAAAGCAGCATGGGAACCAGATGGCTTTCGTGCAAGGGTCTCAATAAATATCAGGGTGAAAAGGTGCCGATGCGGTCCAGTTCCACCTTCAAGCGCACGCGATCCTGCCTGAGTTCGTCCAACGGAAGCGCCAGAAAAGCCTCAATTCGGGCACGCAGGATACGGTACGCGGTCATGAAAGCCGCATCAAGTTCTTCGTCCGCAGCGTGCGCCGGATCTTCGACACCCCAATGGGCGCGCAAGACGGCACCGAGGTAGGCGGGGCAGGTTTCGCCCGCTGCGCTGGAGCAGGTCGTAATCACGATATCGGGCGTAACAGGCAGATCTTCCCACGACTTACTGTGGCAGCTCTCGGTCGATATAGCTTCGCGCGTCAGCATAAGCAGAGTGTGTGGATGAACTTTTCCGGTGGGCCGACTGCCGGCACTCGCGGCTCTCCAGCCAGCAGGCGCGAGATGGTTGAAAGTAGCTTCTGCGATAATGGAGCGGCAGGAATTTCCGCTGCAAAGAAAGAGGATGTCCATTATTCTGGTTTCTCGCATGGATTGAAATAAAGAGACGGATGGATGGAAGCCAAACTGCGATCCATCTTTGTTAAGACGCTTCACAGCCACCCAGACTGCTATCGACGCGGCACGCGGACGATTCTAGTGCCTGAAAGACGATCCGCCCAGCTCAGATGTTTGGGATCGATCCAGATCCATGCCCAGCCCAGTCCCAATGTCACCACATGCAGCCCGAGACCAAACAAACGCCAGAAACACTGGCGCCATGTCAGTGGATTGCCATCACAACGGATGACTTTCAGTTTCCATGCACGCATGCCAGCGGTTTGACCACCGTGACGCCAGAACCAGCTAAAAAACACATACATAGCTAAAGACAGATACAAAGTATACCACCATGATCCTGATTCAATAGCTTCTCCGTGGCTCAGCAGCAAAAACGGGATGGTAAGGACATAGAGCAAGCCAAACAGAGGCAGCAAATCATAAATAAAGGCAGCGACCTGACGCCAGACACCTGCCTGATTATACGGTACTTTAGTGTGGTCATCATCCGGCGTGAAGACTTCCGACATCCAGGATTCCTAATGATAGTTATAAATTTCTTAAAAAAACGATGCGGCTCAACAACCCGAATAGCCATAGATAACGCCAGAAAAGTTCATCGAGCCCCATCATTGACCAGATCCGGCGCAAGTTATCATGGTGCTTGTTCATACGACCCGGGGTCTTTTCACAGGAAAATGAAGCGAATATCATGGTGACTTCGGGAGGTTGAGATAAGCGGCCTCCCACATATCCTGCGCTCCTTTGGCAACAAGGTGATCCGGGACCGGCTCCAGCTTGTGTCTATCAAGCGGATGCACAACGTGACGCCGACCGTACTTTTGCTCGATTTCATCGCGGCAAATAGAAAAAGGCGGTCCCGCCATGAACTGTTGAGAATATTCAAACGTAATGAGCAATGTCGGTCTTGCTCCACCGGTCAGTGTAACCAATTGATCCACATAGCGTTGACGCAAAAGTTCGGGCAAAGCCACGAATGCCGCCCGATCATATACAGCATGAATCTCTCCGGTTTCCCGTGCATCGAGCTGAAAAAAATCAGACTCGAGAATGGTGTAGGGTCCGGCTTCCCAACGATAACCCGACCCGATAGCATGTTGTGATGGTTCAAGTCCACGTTCCTTGAAAAAATCCTTTATAGCTAGCTGGCTAGCTTCGATTCCGATCAACCGGTACCCAAGGTTGGCCAGATAAAGCATATCCAGGCTTTTGCCGCACAAAGGCACCAGTACCGTCAACCCGGGCTCGACATTCAAGTCCTTCCAGTATCGCACCAGCCATTCATGCGGTCGATCCTTATGGAAACCGGTTTCACCCTCGCGCCACTTTTGCAGCCAGAAGTCAATATCCATGCTCAGTCTTCCCTCTCGGATCTGCTTTCGCAAAACCAGCCATGTTTCCGGTCGCATTGTCATGTTTCAAGAAAGCACAGCACGACCTTTTCGTACTTGATGCCATCGGAGAATGCCTTTGAAAATAGCACCATGCCATCACGACGGCGCTAAAGAACCTCTGCTCAAGTCATGAACCCGGGTGCCTGCGGTGAGCGCAGTCGAACCCGCTTGCGTCCCTTATCCCCGGCTTCAGCGTTGACAATCTTCGCAATAGCCCTGCTAACCCGTGCAATTCAACCCGGGAATCTGAACATAAGAAATCACAATCTCCTTCGTCCAGACTTAATCAGAGGTTCCCTGACTCCTGGATTTACGCTTGTTCCAGCACATCGAAATTCCAGAGTCTGTCCAAATCGTAAAAGGCTCTGGCGTCAGGACGCATGATATGAACCAGTACGTCACCGGCATCAATAAGTACCCATTCTGCGGTACTCATCCCTTCTATGCCATGGATCTGACCACCTTGAGACTTGACCTGCTGCGCCAGTTCTTCCGCCATACTGCGGATATGCCGATCCGAACGACCGGTTACGATCACCATGTAGTCAGCGATAGTCGTGAGGTGGGCGACTGGCAGTATGCGGATATCTATTCCCTGCATCTCTTCCAGAATCGAAAGCACCAGGTTTTTCAATTGTTCGGTAGGTATCATGGTTTTATCTGTCATATTGACCTTGTAAATTTTCCCATACGTTATCAGTAACCAGAAATCGGGCGCTGCGCCCCTCGGAGAGACGGCGTCGTATATCGGTAGACGAAATATCCATGGCCGTCACCGGAACCAGAAAAATGCACCCATGCGATTTTGTTTGAAAATTCCGGGATGTTGCCTGTTCCTGGCAATCACGAACCAGCTCGTTGACCGGACCATCAAGAGGAACGCTAATACCGGGTCGATGCGCCACAATAATATGTGCCAGACTGAGAAATTCACGCCAACGATGCCATTGGGGCAATGTCGCAAAAGCATCCATACCCATGATCAGACCCATCGCCAGATTCATGCCCATTTCGGTGCGCAATGATTCAAGCGTATTAATCGTATAAGCGGGATGCAGCTGCAGGCTTTCCCGCGCATCCAGAACGAAACCCGGCTCTCTGGCAATGGCCATACGCACCAGTTCAAGCCGATCGCCTGGTTTCAGGCAGGGCGCCGGTCTGTGAGGCGGGAAACCGGTTGGAATAAAGCGTATTTGCGCAAGGTCTAATTGTTCTCGCACTTCAAGCGCCGTGCGCAAATGTCCGAGATGAACCGGGTCGAAGGTGCCTCCAAAAATACCGATGGATTGAGGCGTCATGGACTCATTGGCGGATATGGCCGTCACCATAGACCACATATTTCTGACAGGTCAGTCCTTCCAGCCCCACCGGACCTCTGACATGCAAACGGTTGGTGCTGATACCGATCTCGGCGCCCAGACCATATTCAAAACCATCGGCAAAACGGGTGGAAGCATTGACCATCACCGAACTCGAATCCACCTCGCGCACAAAGCGCTCGATGGTATGGTAATCGGATGAACAGATGGTATCCGTGTGACCGGAACCATACTCGGCAATATGTGCAATGGCTTCATCAAGATCCTTGACCACCCTGACGGAAAGAATGGCGGCAAGATATTCCGTACGCCAGTCTTCCTCCGTAGCCGCATCGATGTTCGGCAGGATTGCTCTGGTCTGAGGGCATCCGCGCAAAGACACACCCGCCTGCTGCAACCGGCGGGCAACTTCAGGCAGGAAATGCGCGGCGATCGCCTGATCGACCAGCAGCGTCTCGGCCGTATTGCAGGTGCTCAAACGTTGCGTCTTGGCGTTGACACATACATCCACAGCACTGTTTGTATCCGCGCTCGCTTCCACATAGACATGACAAATCCCGTCAAAATGCCTGATTACAGGTACCTGCGCCTCCTCATCCACGCGCTGGATCAGTGTCTTGCCGCCGCGAGGGATAATCACATCCACCCATCGTTTCATGGCCAGAAGATGCCCGACCGCAGCGCGATCCGTGGTAGCCACCAGTTGCACGCTTTGCCGGGGCAAAGCGGCTTCCTCCAGACTGGTCTGAATATATCCCGCCAAGGCGCGGTTGGTATGAATCGCTTCCGAACCGCCGCGCAAAATCAGTGCATTACCGGATTTGATACATAATGCCGCCGCATCAATAGTCACCCCTGGTCGCGCTTCATAAATCATGGCGATCACCCCCAGAGGCACCCGCATGCGTCCCACGCGGATACCTGAGGGTTGAGGCGCCAGATGCTCAATCACGCCGACAGGATCCGGCAACTCGATCATCTCTAGTATTCCGGCGCCAAGTGCCTCGATGCGTTGCGGTGATAATTGCAGACGGTCGAGCAACCCGCTATCATATCCAGAAGCTTGTGCCCCGGCACAATCCATCTCATTGGCGGCAATAATCTCATTCTTATAGCGTAAAAGCGCCTCGCCAAGGGATCGCAGGCAGGTGTTTTTTTGTGCGGTTGTGGCGCAAGCGAGCAGGCGCGAGGAGCTGCGCGCAGCGGCGCCAACATCTTCCATGTAGCGCGCCATATCGAATGACGCGCTCGTTGCGGTCGTTAAAGGCATTGTGCCATTACTCCAGATCGTGAGAGCGGTTTAGAACATCATAGAATATAAAACAGCCATGGCAAAGCGATATATCAACCAAGGTCATCAATCCCAATCAACCTTGCACAACCATGAAGCGATTGCCCATACATGAATAAACTCCGCAACCATGGTTTGCTTTCCATAGAGTTTGCTTGAATTATAATGTTTTTAATAACAAATCGAAACCCTTTATTCAGAGGTTCCCTTGAGAATCCCGCGGGTTTCAATCAATAGTGCGCAACCCTGGCACGCACTCTCGGGTCAAATCATGGGTTTTCCCATGGATATACCATGCCAGGATTATGATTCAAAAGGTTGATTCCAATGACAGAGATTACATCTTATCTCGGAGATGAAGCTGAATTTTTATTAAACCATCGTTGTGAAGGCATTCCAAAGGAACAGCTCAGTTTGCCGGGCTCCGATTTCATCGGACGTGTCATGGCGGACACAGACCGCAATACCGTTGTCTTGCGCAATATGCAGACCCTTTACAATCATGGGCGCCTCGCGGATACCGGGTATCTATCCATTTTACCCGTAGACCAGGGAGTAGAACATTCCGCTGGTGCATCATTTGCCCCCAACCCTATTTATTTTGATCCCAGGAATATTTGCGAACTGGCCATTGAAGCCGGATGCAACGCTGTGGCTTCCACCTATGGAGTGTTGGCCAACGTGGCACGCCGTTATGCGCATAAAATTCCATTGATCGTCAAGCTCAATCACAATGAGTTTCTGAGCTATCCCAATCTTTATGACCAGACACCGTATTGCAATGTCAATCAGGCTTTTGAGATGGGTGCTGTAGCCGTAGGCGCCACGATTTATTTCGGGTCGCATGAAAGTCGACGCCAGATTGAGGAAATCAGCGAGGCTTTTGCCCAAGCCCATGAGCTTGGGATGGTCACTATTTTGTGGGCTTATCTGCGCAATCCCGGCTTTGTGGTCGATGGCGTGGATTATCATACCGCGGCTGATCTGACAGGTCAGGGCAATCACCTGGGAGCCACCATAGGAGCGGATATTGTCAAACAGAAAATGGCGACCAATAACGGAGGCTATAAAGCCGTCAAAGTTGGCAAAACGCATGAAAAGGTCTATTCCGAGCTGACCACCGATCATCCGATTGATCTGGTCCGGTATCAGGTCGCCAATTGCTACATGGGGCGCATTGGTATGATCAACTCCGGTGGCGCCTCTTCCGGAGCCGGCGATACAGCTGAAGCCGTGCGCACAGCCGTTATCAATAAAAGAGCGGGTGGCATGGGGCTGATTTCCGGACGCAAGGCGTTTCAAAGACCCATGAAAGATGGCATTGCAATAATGCACGCCATTCAGGACGTATTTCTTGATGATCGGGTTACGATCGCCTAAGGAACCTCTAATCAAGTCTGGACAAAGGTGATTGTGGTTCATTATGTTCAGTCCGATTCGAGGCGACAATTGCACGGGTTGGCAGCGAAGATTGTCAACCAATAAAGCTGGACATAAGAGCCGCAAGAACCGGGTTCATGACTTGTCCAGAGGTTCCTTGGACCAAGAGCGCGGCTGATCAATTCCTGGCGATTTGAGGTTGGGCCGAGGGCTGCACGGGCGGCTCCATGAATTGTCTGATCATGGCCGCCTGATCCTGCAAGTGCTTGAAGCTGGCCTGCCCGAATGGACGGCGCGCCATAGATCCCAAAAGCAGGATAAAATCACCCTTGGATCGTGGGATGACATGCAAGTGGGCGTGCGGAACGGTTTGATGGGCGGCGCGACCACTATTGAGCACAAAATGAAAGGCGTCGGAGGAAATCTCGCTGCCTGTAATTGCGCCTTTCAAACGCACAGCTATTTCAAGCATATGCATGCGGGCTTGTGGGGCCAGATCAGCGATATCGGCAACATGGGATCGCGGCACCACCAGCACATGACCAGGCCGCAGAGGAAAAACATCCATCAGCGCGATACAGGTTTCATCTTCATAGGCGATAGCTCCGGGTGCTTCTCCAAGTAAAATGGTGCAAAATATGCATTTTTGCATGACAGTCCCTTAAGATTGTGGCATTTTGGTTTTTTCGTCCTCATTCAAGATCCCGGCGATTCCTTGTAAGTTAGACCAGGTGCGATAGCCCTGCTGATTTGCGAACCAATGCCCGGAAAACACGAATCAAGCCGGATTCGCCTCCAATAATTGGCGACATCTGTCTCGCACCGATATATAGCATATTAAAAATCCGGGCGGCACGGAACCTTTGCGCCTGCTCAATCCTCTATCCATGTCACGCTCTCTTCCAGAGGCGCACGACTGGTACGGAACGTGTTGATAGAGTGTTCCTCGTCGGCATAACCAAAAGAAATCCCGCAAATCATGCGCAGAGAATCATCAATACCCCAATAATCCCTGATGAATTGAGGATAAGACGCCAAAGCTCCTTGGGCTGTGGCGCGCAGACCAAAATTCTCGGCTGCCAGCAAAAGCGCGTGAATATAAAGCCCACAATCCACCCCGCCATAGAAACCAAACATTTTATGGCAGAAAATAAATGCCACATGCGGGGCGCCGAAAAAGTTAAAATTTTCCAGCATCTGGCGCATGCTGGCAGGCTTGTCTTCCTTGCGAATACCGATTGATTGGTACAAAGCCACGCCACATTCCTTGCGCCGCTGGCGATAAGGCTCAATATAACGGGGAGGAAAAGATTCATCGGGTTTAAGCATAGCGCCTTGACCTACGATATGATCCATCAAAGAAACGCGCAGATTCTCCGTTATTTGTGGTGTCATAGTGACCCACGCATGCCATGGCTGAGTATTACACCAGGAAGGCGTGTGTTGCGCCAACGCAAACATCTTTTTTATCGTTTCCGCCGCTACCGGACGAGACTGGAAGCTGCGGGCACTGTAACGTTGGCTCATCAGTTCTTCAAAATTCATCGGTCGTGAATTCCTCATGTTATCAACTTAAGATATCCCTCTGCCAAATGTAGCTATAAAGGAGGCACGCTGCTACCAGCATCCCGAAAGCAAAGTTCATTTTTATGGTTTAAAATGCTACCCTAGTGCAGTTTATGATAAAACAGTATTTTAATGGAGTTTTGAGAATCTGCAGGAAGTCCCGGTGAGAAAACATGAATTCTTGATAAGAACCTATTATGAGGATAGCGATGCAGCCGGCATTGTCTATTACGCCAATTATCTTAAATTTTTTGAACGGGGGCGAACCGAATGGCTGCGAGATCTTGGCTTTGAGCAGGATACCCTAATGCAGGATGATGGCGTTATGTTCCTGGTCAGGAAGGCTGAGCTTGAGTTTCTGAAACCTGCCTATTTCAATGATAAACTGATCATTGAAACGTTCGTTCAGAGTCTGCGCGGCGCTTCCATTATATTTGAACAACAGGCGCAAAGGGTTGCCTCGCAGGAATATGTCTGCCGCGGAAATATCCAGGTAGTATGCCTTTCCACCCGAGGGAGACCGAGACCGTTTCCTCCTTTGATGGTGGAGCGCCTCACGCAGTATATGGAGCAAGAAAATTGAATAATTCACCTCTTGTCTGGATGACTCAGGCGGGTTGGGCCGTGCAGATGGTGCTACTGGTCTTGATCGCCGCCTCTGTGATCGCATGGGCTGTCATCATTCAAAAAACATGGATCTTTCGCCAGGCCAACAGCGATGCCAATCGTTTCGAAAAACTTTTCTGGGAAGGCGGCGATCTGCTGACTCTATATCGCCAGCAGAACCAATCCGGCAACCACGACGGCATGGCCAGTTTGTTTCTGGGGGCCTACAGAGAATTCGCCTGGCAGAACCGGCAAGAAACCGTATCTCCCGAAGCCATGCTGCAAAACGCGCAACGCGCCATGGAAGTGGCTTTCAGTCGCCGCATGGAGACACTGGAGTCCCAACTGGCATTGCTGGCAACCGTGGGGTCGGTGAGTCCTTTTATAGGTTTGTTCGGAACCGTATGGGGAATCATGCATTCTTTCAGCGCGCTCGGGCTGGCCGACAATGTGTCATTGGGCATGGTTGCCCCCGGCATTTCCGAAGCCCTTATCGCCACAGCTGCTGGTCTTGTTGCAGCAATCCCCGCATCTGCCGCCTATAATCATTTCACAGATATGCTCGGTCGTTTACAAGGGCGTTATGATGCCTTTTGCGGTGAGTGCCTCAATATTCTTTATCGCAATGCCTGCGCAAAAGAACAACAAAAGAAATCGAAGGGAACCGACAGGAGCCAATGGGGATGAAGGGCGTTTTAAGTGCTGGAAGAAAACGACAGCGCCTGGTGCGGGAAATCAACGTCGTCCCCTATATTGATGTAATGCTGGTGCTTCTGGTGATCTTCATGATCACCGCTCCCCTGTTGCGCCAAGGCGTTGAAGTAGATTTGCCGACGGCATCTGGCGATACCCTGGAATCGGTAGATCCGGTGCATACCATCATGTTAACCATTGCCGCAAATGGTCGTTATCATCTTCTTCTCACCGAACAGGAATACGAGAATATCGATCCAGAATCTCTGGCCACGCTCGTTCGAGCATATCTGACTGAATATGAAAAAGCCGCTGTTTTTGTGCAAGGCGATAAAAATGTCCCTTATGGAGAAGTGATTTCAGGCATGGCCATACTGCAACAGGCAGGCGCCACCAATCTGGCTTTGATCACCCAACCGATCCAGACCCTGGAAAACTGATGCCACCGCCCAAGCACCTGCCCGGTTCTTTTCCGAATTCATCAGCCATCATGGTCGCGATAGGTTTCCATGTCTTACTTGCGCTGGCTTTGATCGGGCTGTTTGCCATTGATTGGAACAAAACTGGCAACCGCGCACCCTTTAATGAAGAAAAAATCGCAACTGCGCGCTGGGCGAACCAGCAAGAAGTGGAACAGCGCATGAAACGTCTGCAGGAACTTCAAGAAAAACGACAGCGTGAAGAACAGGAATCACAGCGTTTGAACGAAGAAACCCAGCGCCGCGCCGAGCAGCAGCAAAAACAGCAGGAACTTGCCCGCAAGGAAGAACAACAGCTCCAGGCTCTGGAAGCCCAGCGTCGCGCCGAGCAGCAGCAAAAACAGCAGGAACTTGCCCGCA
>Ga0209633_10003403_pt1 | contig 14714 bp, 14 predicted proteins | sample Cruoilmetagenom1_FD_187290 | JGI IMG/M metagenome (GOLD analysis project Ga0209633, IMG submission 187290) | Oil polluted marine microbial communities from Coal Oil Point, Santa Barbara, California, USA - Sample 1 (SPAdes) (version 2) | ecosystem: Environmental > Aquatic > Marine > Oil seeps ... | reverse complement strand
GGAGGCGGCATAATCCGCGCCATCAACGCGCATTTGCGCACGCGTATCCATCAGGCGGTATAGCGGGATGTTGTTGCGCTTGGCGACGCCATAGTCATTCAGGTCATGCGCGCCGGTGATTTTCACGGCCCCCGAACCAAACGTCATATCGGGGTATTCATCGGTGATGATCGGGATCAGGCGGCGGTGTTCCTTGGGCCCAACCGGAATTTCGCAAAGCTGGCCAACGATGGGGGCATAGCGTTCGTCATCCGGATGCACCGCAACCGCGCCGTCCCCAAGCATGGTTTCGGGGCGGGTGGTGGCGATTGAGATGTAGTTGCGCATTTCGCGCAGGGTCACATTGCCGTCTTCGTCCTTCTCGACATACTCATATTCAGCGCCCCCCGCGAGGGGGTATTTGAAGTGCCACATGTGGCCGTCGATTTCGATATTCTCGACCTCAAGATCGGAAATCGCGGTTTCAAAATGCGGGTCCCAGTTGACCAGCCGTTTGCCGCGATAAATCAGACCTTTGTTATAAAGATCGACGAATACTTTTAGCACAGCGTCGTGGAATTGTTCGTCCATCGTAAACGCGTTGCGGTCCCAGTCGCAGCTCGCGCCGAGCCGTTTCAGCTGGTTGATGATGGTGGAGCCGTATTTTTCCTTCCACTCCCAAACCTTGGCTGTGAACGCCTCGCGGCCCATTTCGGCGCGGGTTGGCTCGCCATTGGCGGCCAGCATCTTTTCGACTTGCAACTGGGTGGCGATGCCGGCGTGGTCCTGACCGGGTTGCCACAGCGTATCAAAGCCGCGCATCCGGTGCCAGCGCACCAGCACGTCTTGGAGCGTGTTGTTAAAGGCGTGACCAATGTGCAGCGCACCAGTGACATTGGGCGGGGGGATCATGATGGAAAAGCTTTCGGCGCCGTCTTTGGCGTTTTTACCGGCGGCAAAAGCGTCCTCGGCTTCCCACGCGGCGTAAATGCGGGCTTCGGCTGATTTGGCGTCGAATGTTTTGTCCATGGTCATGGGATGTGCCTTTGGTCATGTTCCTTGTTAAACGCGGGTTTAGCGAATGATGCGGGCAAGGGGAAGGCTGGTTTTTGGGCCGTGGCGCTAGGAAAAGGCCTGATAAACGCGGATGGCCAGCCTGTTCAGCTGTGCGCGGGGCAAATCCCCGACCAAAGCATACCGCAAGCGGTCGTCTTGCCAGTAGAAACTATTGGTTGTTCCGTCCTGTTTAAAGGTGAATTCCGCCATCTGGCTGTTGGCCGAGCGCACCGCAAACAGGGTGATGCGGGTGCCATCGGCGTTTTCATACATGAACTGCGCGGCGGGGCCGTCGGCCACTGACAGCAGGCGACCACCGACCAGATCATAGCCATTGGAGGTGAGGTCTGGTGCCGACAGCTGTTCGCCGATGCGGTTTGACAGCCAGCGGATCAGCAGTTCTTCCTCGTTGGCCGCGACCTCGACGGGGCGGTGGGGGTCGGCGGTGTAAACGGCATGGGCATTAATGGCCTGCTGCACCAGACCTGCCACGGTGATGTCGGTGTTTTGCGGGGCAACGCTACGGCCGGTCCAGCCCAGCAGGATGCCGAGACCAAGGATCATTAGTGAGGCCGCAATGGCGCGCAGTGGCGGGCGGCGATTGCTGTTGGCGGGCTGGGAGACCGGCTGGAGGTCCGGCAGGTTGATTGGCATTTCAGGGGCGGGGAACAGTTGGTTGATGGCGTCGTTTTGCAGGGCCCAATCGGCGACTTCGACGGCACGGTCGGGATTTTCGCACAGGTAGGCCTCGACCAAGGCGCTGTCGCTTTCGTTCAACTGCCCATCCACAAAGGCATGCAGCATATCGGTGGTGACATCAGTTTGGGTCATGAGGCCCCCTTTAGATCGGCGGTCGGTGTGTCTGCCATCAGATCGCGCAATTTGGCCCGTGCGCGGCCAATGCGTGACATCAATGTGCCCAGCGGCACATCCAGGGCTTCGGCGGCCTGTTTATAGCTAACGCCGCCCAAAACAACCAGCAAAAGTGCCTGGCGTTGATCATCGGGCAGGGTTTGCAAGGCGCGGGCGGTTTGCGACAGCGCCAGTTTTTGCTCAAGCGCATCGGCGGCGGCGGGGTCATGGTGCATATCGTCCATCGCCACCAGTTGCGGGCGGCGGGACTGCTGGCGCAACTGGTTGCGATACAGATTTAAAAGCATTTTCATCAACCACGGTTTGAGCGCACCGGTTTGCTGCCACAGGTCGCGTTTGCGCAGCGCACGTTCGGCGCAATCCTGCACCAGATCGTCGGCGGTGTTTTTATCACGGGACAGGGCATAGGCATAGCGCCAGAGGTCTGGCAAATATTCCTGAAGCTGGGCGCGAAATTCTGGCATCATATCCATTCTGACCGGGCGGCCCCTGTTTTTAGGTGCCACCCAACCATAAGTTTAGAGACGAGGATCAGGGTTTGGCAATATGCCACACACCTTTGACGCCATCCCCCGTGATGTCGCCGGATTTCTTGTCTTTGAACCATGTATACAGCGCCATGCCTTTTAGCGCCCATTGTTTGCTGCCGTCCTTGCGGGTCACGACGCTAAACTGGCCAGCGCCCTCGGCATTGGCGGGGGCGGCCAGAGGTGGCCATTTCACCGCGCAGCCATCATTGCAGTTGGAAACGCCTTTGCTGTCTTTATCAAAGGTATAAAGGCTCATGCCGTTTGAATCGGTATAGATTTTGGCGCCCTCAAGCGTGATTGTCTTGATGGCGGCTTGTGGGGCGTGGCCGTCGGCCAATACGGCACCGGCTGGCAAGGTGACTGTCAGCAGGGCTGCGATCAGTGGAGATTTGAACATCGGGTTTTCCTTTTTGGTTTCAACTGGCCAGAACTTGAGCGGCCATATAAGAAACACACTGCGGCGGGGTGTTTTAATCCCTGCTGCAGTAAATATATTTATTTTGGGCTCACAGTAATGTTTATGGACTAGGCTGAAGTGGGAGCGGAATATTTGGATATGGTAGGAATGTTCACAGACGGTAGGATTTCATGCGATTAGGTGACCGCATTTCGGGATGGCTCGGGCTTGGCTCGCGGATCACGCAGACGCCTGCGGTGTTGACGCGCGGGCGGGTGGACCATGTTATTATCTTTGATGGTACTATGACGTCGCTAAAGCCTGGTTGTGAATCCAACGCGGGGCTGACCTATAAGATTTTGTCCGAAATGGCCCCGTCGCAACACATGTCGCTGCGCTATGAGAGTGGGGTTCAGTGGCACCATTGGCGTTCGACTTGGGATGTGATCACCGGCAGGGGGATCAATCGGCAGATCAGGCGGGCCTATGGGTTTTTGGCTAGCCGGTATCGCAAAGGAGACCGGATTTTTCTGCTTGGGTTTTCGCGTGGGGCCTATGCGGCGCGCTCACTGGCGGGGATGATTGACCGCGTTGGATTGTTGACGCAGGATCACGCCACGGTGCGCAATATTCGCCAGATTTACCGCCATTACGAACACAGACCGCATAGCGATGTGGCGTTGGATTTTGCAGCCGCGCATTGCCACAGTGGTGTCGAAATTGAAATGGTCGGGGTGTGGGATACGGTCAAGGCGCTGGGCGTGAACTGGCCTGTTCTGTGGCGCTGGACCCAGCCTAAACATGATTTTCACAGCCATCATTTGGGCAATAGTATTCGGCACGGGTATCACGCCTTGGCGTTGGACGAGACACGGCTGGCATTTGCGCCAGTGATGTGGGATTGCCCGGGCGACTGGCAGGGCGTGATGGAGCAGGTTTGGTTTCGCGGTTGTCATTCGGACATTGGCGGGCATTTGGGCGGCTATGACGTGGCGCGGCCGTTGTCGAACATTCCGCTGGTCTGGATGTTAGAGCGGCTGGCGGGCTGTGGTATTAGCCTGCCTGCGGATTACGCAGCGCGGTTTTGGTGCAATGTGGAGGCCCCGTCGATCGGGAATTTTCGCGGCTGGTCCAAGTTTTTTTTGTGGCGGCGCCGTCGGGTGATTGGCCATGATTCGAGCGAGAAAATCCACCCCACCGCGCAAAACTACCGGCGCGAAACCCTGATTAAGGCGGCGTCATAATCAGGCAGGTGGTGGAACCTGTGGCATAGAGTTTGCCATCCTCAATCCCGCGAATTTCACCATTGGACACGCCAGTCGTGCGGCCCATATGTTGGATCGTGCCGATGGCCTCGACCTCCATGCCCTCGGGGATGGCGCGGGTGATGTTGATTTTGTATTCCAGCGTTGTGTAGACCGCCCCCTTTGGCAGCATCGACATCACCGCACAAGCCATGCAGCTGTCCAGCACGGTTCCGTACCAGCCACCGTGCACGCTGCCCATAGGGTTGGTATGAGGAAATTGCGGGATGCCGCGAAACACCATGCGGCCGACCTCAACGGTGTGAGCATGAAAGTTTAGCACACCCGATATTGGGGGCGCGGAAATTTCGCCGTTGAGCATCTTTTGCATAAACTCCAGGCCGGACATGGACAGGGTTTGCGTCAGTGTTGGCAGGTCTTCTTGGGATTTGGCGATGGTCATGGGTGGGGCTTCTTTTTATCGGTTTGAGGATCAAGCGGTTATGTAAAACGCCTTGTGATAGATGACCTCGCCGTTTGGGATGTCATCGGTAAAGGGCAGGGCGAGGAAGTTTTTGGCGGGGGCGTCGGCAAAGGTTAGGGCGGGGTTTTGGCTGAAGCCAAAGCGCTCATAATAGTCTGGATTTCCGAGCAGAACGCAGCCCTTTGCAGTGCTGGCTTTGAGCTGTAAGAGGCCAGCCATGATTAGGGCACTACCGATGCCTGTGTTTTGGTGATTAGGGTGGACGGCGACGGGGCCAAGCCCGTACCAATCGCAAGTTTTGTCACCGATGGTGACGGCGGAAAAGGCAATGTAGCCGAGGATATTGCCGTCTATCTCATCCACCAAAGACAGGGTCATGGCGTTTGTCTCGCGCAGCATGTCAACGATGGCGAGTTCAGTTCCGTCGCTGTAGGGCATCGGTGCAAAGGCAGCGGTTACCACGTTGCGGATTTCGGCGGTATCGTTGGGGTGTGCAGCTCTGATCATGGTCGGGTACGTTATGCCCCGACTAAATTTTAGTCAACGCGGCTTAGGCGACGTTTTCCAGTGACACTGACGGCGTCACGCCCAAGGCATGGCACACATCACGGGTCAATTCGGGGCGGTTCAGGGTGTAAAAGTGCAGATCCTCCACGCCGCCGTCGATCAGGTCGGAACAGAGTTCGGTGCAAACAGCCGTCGAGAGCAAATCCGTGCGGTTGTCACGCTGGGCGGCGATAAAGGCGTCGTCCAGCCATTTTGGCAAGGTGGTGCCGCAGGTGGAGGCGAATTTCTTGAGCCCGTTCCAGCTGGTGATCGGCATGATGCCCGGGATGATTGGCGCGTCGATACCAGCTTTTTCGCAGGCGTCGCGAAAGCGAAAGAAGGTGTCGGCCTCAAAGAAAAACTGGGTGATGGCGCTGGTGGCCCCGGCGTCGATTTTACGTTTCAGCCAGTCCACGTCGGCGGCGGTGTTGGCCGCTTCGGGGTGGGGTTCCGGATAGGCGCCAACGCGGATATTGAACTTGCCGCTGTCGGCCAGAGTTTCGATCAACTCGATGGAGGTGGCGAAACCGTCGTCGGCGGCGGTGAACACCTTGGAGCCTTTGGGTGCATCGCCCCGCAGCGCAACGATGTCAGTGACACCGGCCTCGGCGTAGCTGTCTGCGATGGCGCGGATTTCGTCGCGGGTGGAGTTCACGCAGGTCAAATGCGCAGCCACTTTCAGCCCGTATTGTTTGTGGATCAAGGCCACAGCGTCATGCGTCAATTCGCGTGTGGTACCGCCAGCACCATAGGTGACCGAGACAAATTCAGGGTCCAGAGGCGCCAAGACTTGCACCGTGTCCCACAGCCGGAAAGACGCCTCAAGCGATTGTGGCGGGAAGAATTCAAAGCTGATGCGCGGACTGGTCATTTGGTCGATTCCTTTGTGGTGTTGGCCCTTGTCGCATGGCTGGAATTGTGAAACAAATTCATAATTCTCAAGATTAATATGAGGTTTGTTGTAAATGCACTTGGAATTGCGCCATTTGAGAACGATCAGAGCGATCCATGAAACCGGCGGTTTAGCGCGGGCGGCGGAGGTGTTGAACACAACGCAATCGGCGCTGAGCCATCAAATCAAGGGGTTGGAAGAGCAGACCCAGCAGAGCCTTTTTGCTCGGCGAACCAAGCCTTTGCGCCTGTCGGCAGCGGGTTTGCGCCTGTTGGATTTGGCCAACAAAGTGTTGCCTGAAATTGACGCTATTCAAGATGATTTTGCGGGTTTGAACGCGGGCAGTGCGGGGCGGTTGCACATTGCGATTGAATGTCATGCCTGTTTTGAGTGGTTGTTCCCGGTGTTAGAGGAATTTCGCAAGGCCTGGCCGGATGTGGACGTTGATATCAAGGCCGGATTGTCGTTTGACGCGCTGACAGCGTTACAAAAAGAGCAGGTCGATTTGGTGATTTCCTCGGACCCTGAGGAATTGCCGGGCGTTCAGTTCATGCCGCTTTTCGACTATGAGCCGGTGTTCGTGGCCGCCGCCAAGAACCCGCTGGCAAAAAAGCCCTACATTGAAGCGGCGGATTTCAAGGATCAGACCTTGATTGCCTATCCGGTAGAGCGCAGCAAGCTGGATGCGTTCACCGAGTTGTTGGGCCCTGCCAAAGTCGAGCCCGCCGCGATCCGGCCAGTGGAATTGACCGCTGTGATCTTGTTGCTGGTGGCCTCCAATCGCGGGGTGGCGGTGCTGCCGGATTGGGTGGTGCGCGAAGTGCGGTACAATTCCGACTATGTCACCTTGCCATTGACCAAGGGTGGGTTGACGCGCCGGTTGTTTGCCGCGATCCGCGAAGAAGAAGCCGCCAAGCCCTATATGGCGCATTTGCTGCGTTTGGCGCGGAGCATTCCGGTGAAATTGCAGCGCGGCGATGATCTGAACACTCAAGGTTAATGCAATACTAAGAACGAAAATTTGCCACAATTCTGTCTAGAATTTTCATTAACTGCTTGAAGAGAGGCCTAAACAGGTTTGTTTTTAAGGAGTGCGCGCAGTGCCGACAACATTTAGTGTTATTAGTCTTGGTGTCCTTGCGGATATGGACACCACCGAGGGGGATGATGTCGCCGAGAATGCCTCGGCTTTGGTTGGGATGACATTTGGCAGTGCGGGTGACGCATTGGTGAATGATTTTGTGACGATGGCTTCTGTCGGGACTGTTGACAGTTCTTATGGGACCAATAATTCACCAGCAGATCAATTTTCGATTGATGGCGGGGCGGCGCAGACCTTTGACAGCACCGCGATCTATAACGCGACGATCACTTATACGGACGGCACCACCGCCACCTATACGGCTGTTCTTTATCAGGACGTCAGTGGCAATACCTATCTGGCGCCTGAATTCTCGGCCAACGCGGATCAGGTTGCGCTTGAGGCTGGGCCGATACGTTCGATCACTTTGGACAGTTTGGTGGGCAATACTTACTCGGGTTTGACCACGGACCGGCAGGATTGGAATTTCGTGACCTGTTTTGTGCGCGGCACAGAAATTGAGGGGGCCAATGGGCCAGTGGCGGTCGAGGATCTGAAGGTTGGCGATTTGCTGCGCACAGTGGATAACGGATTGCAGCCCTTGCGTTGGGTCGGTCGTCGCCGGGTCGCGGCCAAGGGTGATTTTGCGCCGATCCTGATTGGCAAAGGCGCGCTGGGCAATGATGTGGCCTTGCGGGTATCGCCACAACACAGGGTATTATTGTCAGGTTGGAAGGCCGAGCTGTTTTTTGGTCAGATAGAAGTTTTGGCATCGGCCAAAAGTCTGGTGAATGGCGATACAATTGTGCGCGAGGTTGGCGGAGAGGTGGAGTATTTCCACATCATGTTTGATCAACACGAATTGGTTTTTTCTGCGGGTATCGAGACCGAGAGCTTTCACCCCGGTCAATTGGGCTGGTCAACCCTGTCGCAAGAGGCGCGTGAGGAAATCCTTTGTCTGTTCCCTGAATTGCGCATGAATGGTGTTGAAAGCTATGGCGAACCCGTGCGTCCGATGGCAAGGGGCTTTGAGGCGCAGCTGTTTTGCTGATCTGCATGTAGACCGGATGCAGAGTGGCCCTTGTGCGCCTGTCGCTGGGGTGTATATACGGCGCTCTTAATCCCAAAGGAGTCTGTCCCATGGCAATGAGCGCCAATGTTAACCTAATGATGAAAGCTGCGCGTGCGGCGGGCCGTTCATTGTCGAAAGATTTCCGTGAAGTCGAGAACTTGCAGGTGTCCGTAAAGGGCGCCGGTGATTTTGTGTCCAAGGCTGACATCGAGGCGGAGACGATTATCCGCGAGGAATTGATGGAAGCGCGGCCGATGTATGGCTGGGTTGGTGAGGAATCCGCTGAGGTGCTGGGCGAAGACCCGACACGGCGCTGGATTGTCGATCCGCTGGATGGGACCACGAATTTTCTGCACGGGATGCCGCATTGGGCGGTGTCGATCGCGCTGGAGCATAAGGGCGAAATCGTATCGGGCGTGGTGTATGATCCCACCAAGGACGAGATGTTCTTTGCCGAAAAAGGTCAGGGTGCCTGGATGAACGAAAGCCGGTTGCGGGTTTCGGGGCGTCGACGGATGATCGAATCTGTTTTCGCCACGGGTTTGCCATTTGGTGGACGGGCGGACCTGCCGGAATCGTTGCAAGATTTGGCGCGCCTGTTGCCGACCTGTGCGGGTGTGCGGCGTTGGGGATCAGCGGCGCTGGATCTGGCCTATGTGGCCGCGGGTCGCTATGACGGATTTTGGGAACGCAACCTGCATTCATGGGATATGGCGGCTGGTTTGGTGATTGTGCGCGAAGCTGGCGGTTTGGTTGAGCCGCTAAGCAAGGGTTGTGACATATTGGCAGATGGCGGTGTGATTTGCGCCAATGAGCCGATCTTTGATCAATTCAGCAAGATCATTCGGCAGGGGTAACAGGCCACTCATTGGTCCCTTGCGGGCCCTCTTCGTTAGAGCGAAAAAGCCCGCGAGGGCTGATGAGCGGTTAGCCTAGCGTCAGATATATTATTAACGGAAACGCGATCACCGAGACGGCCAACTGCCAGTTCATGGTGATGGCATAGAGTTCCGCATCGCCGCCCATTTGACGGGCGACGATATAGCCGTTGGTGTGGCGGTTGGCGTGGCCACAACCATCAGCGCACAGAGCGTTTCGACGGGGCCGAGGCCAAAGCCTATGGCCAGCCCGTAAACCATCAGCGGAGCGATGATAAACTTTACGCCAATGCTCCATAAAACCCGCCAATCGAACTGTACTGTAGCAACCGGCGCAGTTGAAACCCTGCCCCCACGCACAATAGCCCCACCGCCAGCGCGCCACGGCTGATCATGGTCAGGGTGTGGTCAATGGTTTCGGGCAACATGATCTTGAAGCTGAGCTTTTCGATCCCGACCCAATCGTCCTGTTTGATTTGCCCCATCTTGGCCGCCAACTGCCCCAGCGCGACCAGGATGATCAGCGGCAAAATGATGTAAGCGTTGAAAGCATTACTTATCTGAGGGGTGATTGATGCCGTCATTCCAAGGCACATCGCCCAGATCGCGCGGGTTAACGCCCTCAATCCCCGCAACATTGACGCCATATTCATTCGGGTTAGAGCGGCGTTGGTGGTGGGTATAGTTGCCACAGATCGCGCAAAAATAGTGTTTCGCCGCCCCCGTGCCCCATGTGTAAAGCGTCAGTTTGTCTGCGCCTTTGACCACCTCAATACCATCCAACGGGGCCGAAACAGCAATCGCGCCACGACGACGGCAAAACGAGCAATCACAGCGTCGCGCCGTGTTAAACCCGTCGGTTAGGGTCACGGCCAGCTCAACAGCGCCACAATGACAAGTCAGCTTATGGGGCGACATTCAGCGTCTCCTTATTCTGGGTATACGGGTGTTTGACAGTTCATAATGGGCGTCAGGATGTGGGGGATGGCCGTGATTGCGTCTCCAAAACTGGGTGCCGCCCAACCGCAACCATGTTGGCACGATTAACAGCATGCCAGCGAGGAATCCGCCTGCGTGTTCCCAATAGGCGATGCCACTGGCTTGCGCGTCTGTTGCGATGCCGCTGACCAGTTGCCATGCAAACCACAGTCCCAGCATGATCCAGGCCGGGATCGGGAAGACCCTGAAAAACACGATAATGATGATCAGGATGTCGATTTTCGCCTTGGGGAACAACAGTAAATAGGCCCCCATCACGCCCGCAATAGCGCCGGATGCCCCCACCACGGGGAGGGGGGAAGTGGGGTCGGTCAGGATTTGTGCAAACCCTGCGGCCAGGCCGACAGCAAAATAGAAGGCCAAATAGGGGATGTGGCCTAATTGTTCTTCCAGATTATCGCCGAATATCCATAAAAACAGCATGTTACCAGCCAAATGCATGAACCCGCCGTGCAGGAACATAGAGGTGATCATTGAATAATAGTGATCCCCCTCGGTCACGAATTGGGGCACCATAGCCCAGTCAAAAAAGAACCTGTTGATGACCTGCGGGTTATGCAGATTGGACCAATAAGTCAGGAACACCAAAATATTCACCGCCATCAAGGCATAGGTGACATAGGGCGTTTTCAGAGATGGGTTGTGATCACGAATTGGAAACATGGCGGAAACCTCGCTGATACGCGTTTCAGGGTCAAGGGGCATGGTGATTTATGCGGGCGGTTTGGTGATCTGACAAAAACTTGATTGGCGGGTTGGTTTGGTGCCGTTCTAAGGTTGGTGCATTGTTAATTTTAGGTGGGTGGTGATTGGGTATGTTGAATTTTACACGCAGCGCAGTTGTTGTTTTGGCCGGAATTCTGGCCGTTGAGGTGACGGCTGAACCGTTAAAATTTGATGGCAGTTGGAATGAACAGGGCTTTTTGCGCCTGTGGAGCAACGAATACAGTCTTGGTGGAAACCAACTGGGGGTGACGTCAGATGGCACGGTATCGTTGCTCTATCGGCCCGTGCCAAAATCGGCGTGGAATTCCACAATGGCGTCTTGGGGGTGGTCGGTTGCACAGTCAGTTGCGGTCACGGATTTGACCCGCAAGGGGGGTGATGATCGAAATCTGGCGATCTATTTTGTTTTTATGGATCAGGGCGATGCCGAGGTTTTGGCCGGCAAATCAGCGCGACGGGTGTTAAAGAACGCCAGCACGCGGGCTCTTGTTTATGTCTGGGGCGGGGATTACCCGCGTGGCAAAGTCCTGCGCAGCCCCTACGGCCCGGGCAAGTTGAAAACGGTGATTGGACGGGCCGCGGGTAAGGGTGCGTTTTCGGAAAAGGTCGATCTGGCTGCTGATTACAAACGCGCCTTTGATACATCGCTTGGGGTATTGGTTGGTGTGGGCATTTCAGCTGACAGCGATGACACGGGTGGGAAAATCAGTGCCACCGTGAAAGACCTAAAGGTGTTTTGAGCCGCGTTTTCCAACCTTAAATACCTGTGCCACAGGGATCAGCGCTTTGACCCTGAAAGGGGCAAAGCGCTTGGGGCGCTGCACGAAGTGCAGCGCAATCCCTTGTTTAGCCAACTTCAGCCAGCAGTGCGGCATTGCCACCCGAGGCCGTCGTGTCGATGCAGGTGTGGCGCTCCAGCTGGGTGTCGGCCACGGTTGGTTGCCCGGTGATCAACGGCAAAATTGCGCCGTCACGTTTGGCCAGGGCTTGGACATAAGCGCGGCCCGCATCGCCCCAGTAAAGTGCAGCTGAAAATCCGGTGAGCGTTGTTAAGGCGTCGGGTGCCAGCCCGTTTGCAAACACCGCAATCCCGTTCAATTCCTGCACCGCTTGTGCCTGTTGTTGGGCCAGTTTGGCCGATGGGCCAAGGCACAAAACGGGCCGCTTTGCATGATGGGTCAAGCGGTTGGATTCCCCAGTTGGGCCGGGCAGGTCAGTGGTGGACAACTCGACATCAACTTGTGCCGCGTCGATCAGATACTGCACTTTGACCGGATCCAGAACGCCATCATTGCCCGTGGTTCGGGGTGCTTCATGTTTCATGAAACGGGTCAGATACACCGGCCCGCCAGCCTTTGGTCCGGTGCCAGAAAGCCCTTCTCCACCAAAGGGTTGCGAGCCAACGACAGCGCCGATTTGGTTGCGGTTCACATAGATATTGCCGGCCTTCATGCGCTCGGTGACATATTGTACGCGGTCATCAATGCGGGTGTGCAGCCCAAAGGTCAGCCCGTAACCGGTGTCGTTGATATCCTGGATCACTCGATCCAGTTCACCTGATTTAAACGTCGCGATATGCAGCACGGGGCCAAAGATTTCGCGCTTCATGTCGGCAATGCCGGACACTTTTATCAGGGTTGGCGGGATGAAGTGGCCTTCTGTCGGACGATCCAGTTGTTTGACCATGCGGCCTTGGGATTTTGCGGTCTCGATATAGGTCTCGATCCCGTTGTAGGCCGCGTCATCAATGACGGGGCCGACATCGCAAGACAGGGCCCACGGGCTGGCGACTGACAGCTCATCCATCGCGCCTTGCAACATTTTGGTGATACCCGCCGCAACGTCCTCTTGGACATACAAACAGCGCAGCGCCGAGCAGCGTTGGCCGGCCGATTGAAAGGCGCTCATCACCACGTCGCTGACGGCTTGTTCGGGCAGGGCGGTGCTGTCAACGATCATCGCGTTGAGCCCGCCGGTTTCGGCTATCAAGGGCGCGCCGGGGGCGAGGTTTTCTGCCATCGTTTCGCGGATTTTCAAGGCTGTGGCCGTGGATCCTGTAAAGCAAACACCGCCAATGCGCGCGTCCGACGTCAGGGCCGCGCCGACCATGCCGTCACCAGGCAACAGTTGCAATGCGCTGGCCGGAACGCCGGCTTTGTGCAGCAATGAGATGGCGAAATGAGCGATTAACGGGGTTTGTTCGGCGGGTTTGGCAAGGGTTGCGTTGCCTGTGGACAAGGAAGCCGCGATTTGGCCGCTAAAGATCGCCAGTGGAAAATTCCAAGGTGAAATGCAGGTGAACAGCCCGATGGGGGCTTTGGCGTGGCTCTGGGATTGGGTCGCGTAATAGCGCATGAAATCAACGGCTTCTCGCACTTCACCCACTGCGTCGGGCAGGGTTTTACCGGCTTCGCGCGACAGGATGGCAAAGATTTTGCCAAAGTTTTCCTCGTAAAGATCAGCGGCTTTGTTCAGGATTTTTGCACGCTTTTCGGCAGGGGCATCCCATGGTTTTGCGCCCGTAATGGCTGTGTCGACGTCCTTGGCGGTGGCCCATGTGACCTGGCCGACGATGTCGCGGCTGTCGGCGGGGTTTTCGACCGGGACGGATTTGGCATTGGCGGATTTACCGACGATCAATGGGCCAGCCGTGAAGTTGGCGGTGCGAAACGGTTCACGTGCCGCGTCAATGGCGTCCAAAGTGGGTGTGTGGGTCAAATCCCAGCCTTTTGAGTTGCGTCGCTCAGGCGCAAACAGCTCTGGTCCGGTTTTGATGTTGGTGGGCTCGAAAACAGCATCGAAGGGATCAGCCGCAACCACTTCGGGGGCGACGTCTTCGTCGACAATCTGGTTCACGAAGGACGAGTTGGCCCCGTTTTCCAGCAGGCGGCGCACCAGATAGGCCAGCAGGTCGCGGTGCGCGCCGACGGGGGCGTAGATGCGGCAGCGGGTTTGTTCGGCGTGCAACACGATGTCGTGCAGCCGTTCACCCATGCCGTGCAGGCGCTGGAACTCATAGTCGTCGACCTTGCCCGCCATTTCCAGAATGGCGGCAACGGTATGGGCGTTGTGGGTGGCGAATTGCGGGTAAATCCGGTCGGTCATACCCAGCAAGCGGCGGGCGTTGGAGATGTAGGAGATGTCGGTGGAGGATTTCTGGGTGAAGACTGGAAAGCCATCAAGGCCCTCAACCTGTGCCAGTTTGATTTCTGTGTCCCAATAGGCGCCTTTGACCAGACGCACCATGATGCGGCGGTCCAGTTTTTGGGACAGGGCGTAGAGGTAATCAAGCGTGGGGGCGGCACGTTGGCCAAAGGCCTGCACCACCACGCCAAAGCCATCCCATCCGGCGAGGGAGGGATCGGACAACACCGCCTCGATCACGTCCAGTGACAGGGACAGGCGATCAGCCTCTTCGGCATCAATGTTGAACCCCATGCCCGCTGATTTGGCGAGGCCCGCAAGGGCGCGCACCCGTGGCACCAGCTGTTCCATCACGCGGGTTTTCTGGGCGACTTCGTAACGCGGGTGCAGGGCCGAGAGTTTGACCGAGATGCCCGGGTTTTGGCGGATGTCATCATGGGTGCAGGCCGCGGCAATCGACGTGATCGCGGATGAATAGGCCAGGTGATAGCGCGCCGCGTCTGCGTCTGTACGGGCCGCTTCGCCGAGCATGTCGTAGGAATAGGTGTAGCCGTCGGCCTCCATGCCGCTGGCGCGTTTCATCGCCTTGTTGATGTCTTCGCCCAGCACGAACTGACGGCCCATTTCACGCATGGCGCGGGCCACGGCGTTGCGGATCACGGGTTCACCCAGACGTTTGACAGCGCCACGCAAGTGGCTGGCGATACCTGTGTCGGCGGCGTCTTCGTCCAGCACTTTGCCGGTCAGCATCAAGGCCCAAGTTGAAGCGTTGACCAGCGAGGAGGAGGAGCGGCCAAGGTGTTTGCCCCAGTT
>Ga0209633_10003402_pt1 | contig 14717 bp, 14 predicted proteins | sample Cruoilmetagenom1_FD_187290 | JGI IMG/M metagenome (GOLD analysis project Ga0209633, IMG submission 187290) | Oil polluted marine microbial communities from Coal Oil Point, Santa Barbara, California, USA - Sample 1 (SPAdes) (version 2) | ecosystem: Environmental > Aquatic > Marine > Oil seeps ... | reverse complement strand
AGGATATCAGTCATTACCTGATGTGCTATTACAATGAATATCGGCCACATACTTACAATGGCGGTTTATCGCCTGTGAGGGCTGAAGAAAAACTTAACTTACTGTCCGGTATTAGTTGACCACTACAGAATTCGTCTTTCCCTCAAATTGCGGGTAGTACGTAAGTCTAGAATCAGCCGTTCTTCCTTATCGCCTACTTTAGTATTTGGCGAATTGCTAGGGCGTCGACTTTGGCTTGTAAAGCCTTCTATGCCTTGTCTCTAATAACGCCACCACCACCTTCTTAAAGTTGGCCGGGAAATACCGCATCCACGACAAACAAAACCTGCATCTCCAGACTCTTCATAGAGACACACACACTGTAATCGCTGTTGAATTTCTCTGTCCATACCTCTCCCCATAATAGTGAAGGGATGTCTATGAATCACACAATTTTAGAGCTGTTTTTGCTCTTCGCTAAGAACAAAAAAGCCTACACAGAACCGTAATCTGTTACTTACCAAGTTCAAATAAGACCTAGACTAATAGCTCGGGCAATCGCAAATGATCTGTTGTTAACATTGAGCTTTTGATAGATATTTCGAAGGTGATATTTAACTGTGCATTCTGAAATACCGATAATTCTACCTATTTCCCACGATGTTTTTCCGCTACTCGCCCAACTAAGTATCGCAACTTCTTTTTTTGACAGACAAATATCATTTTTTATTAAATTATTACGAGAGCTTAATATGTGATAATAAACAGGTAATAAAGATTTCATGATAAAATATGCAACATCCGCATTGCGATGCTCCATGTTGGTGATATTAAAAAGCATGAAATCCATCCTATCTGTTAATCTTATCGGTTCAAAGCGATAAGACGCACCAGACTCAAGACCATAATCACCTGAAAATTCTATAAAATTCTGGACATTTGGAGTTTGATCTTTTTGGTATATTTCTGACCATTGAAATGGTTCATTGTATTCTTCTGAGTAAATTATAACTGGATCCACGTCAATAAATTTATTACTCACATACAAATCAATCCAGTCTTTTTTATAGCTATGATTAACTAAATCAACAAAAATATATTTGTTATTTTTTCTATTGACACGTGTGATAATTGCCCTCTCAAATTCCGCCCGTTCTTTAGCCCATGAAGTTGACTTGATAATACTTTTTTTTGAACAAGTAGTTAAACAATCAACAATCACCTCCACCAATATTGGTGATAAAGTTTGCTGCGCTGACATCATCAACTGCACCTTTCCTATCAAGATATATACCAATATTTTCTGGGGCACTACATAATAATTATTCGTAAAACATACATAGCCTTTAATTTTGCAAGTATATAGAAATTACCTATTTCTCTTACTCACATCATAACTAGGACAGAACCCAAGAATGATATTTTGGCAAATTTTTCTGCAAATTACCGTGCATAAATATCATAATATCTAATTAATGTGATATTAATATTAACCAGCTATCCGATCGGATAGGTAATTTATTATTTTTATAATAACAGATAACTAAGATTTGTAATTCCAAACATACCAACCTACATCATAGTCTTAAAATGTCGCCAAGGCGATGACCTCATACCGTCACCGCAATGATGTTTCATATTTTTGAATAAAACAATTGTTTGAAAATACTATAAATATCCTTGTGCATCCTATTCGTTTGGGTAGCTGACAGGGCAAAAGAAATTATGATTAAATGTACATCATTTATAAACTAAACAATACTTAAAGGTTATGCGAAAATGGACGGACATAACATCACAAGTAGTAACACAAACAATAAATCATTTAACGCAACGAAGGACTTCTATTCGCATCATACAATACCACTCATCCATTCGCCTCACATCGACAAGTCAACAAAAAGAATTATTACCAACCCAAACAACATCTCAAACTTATTTACTTTCGGGTTTGTATATTGCGAACAGTTAAGATTACAGATTAACGGATCTTTATATCATGCTTCATTAGGGGACGTCATACTACTCAACCCAAACTTGGAAATATATTACATTGATGACAATATCGACCAATTCACAGACAGTTTTTTTTCCACCATACTTAACCACTACACATATTTATCTCTTATTTTTTTACCTCCCAACACAACACCATCAATAAACAAGCCAATCATATCTAACCCAAGTCTTGTTGGTTATTTTCACAATTTGCAGCAGTCTTATAACAACCACCGTTTTACCTCAGACTCCTATCTAAACAGAATTATAGAAATTGTAAATAGCATAGTGGATATGTATTTTAACTATTCACTAACAGTTAACAGCAAACCTAACGAGCCTATTAAATTTGCTCGACAACATATCGATCAATTTTTTCTTGAAAAAATCACATTAGATGAATTATCAAACACTTCTAAACTATCAAAATATCATTTATCTCGTTCGTTCAAAATATTTTATGGCATTACCATATCCCAATATATTTCTTACAGGCGCCTTGAATATTCACGTACACTATTAAGATCAAGCATGCCTATTATCGATGTAGCAGTTGAATCTGGATTTTACGACCAAAGTCATTTTAGTAATGTTTTTTCTAAATTCTACCATATGACACCAAAACAATATAAATCTACCTATATAGATAAATATGCTCACTACTTTTGATAATCAACTAATAGGTTTTTACGAACAGAAGATACAAGATATGTAACCTAGGAGGAAGATTGAAATTTTCCATAACCATTAAACAAAATATATTTTATTGCACAAGATAACACCCATGCGTTTCTTTACTGGTTTAATCTATCAAAATGAATGTATCAGTTTCAGATATCCCTGGCCAACTAAACCAGCATATCAGGCGAATGGAATAGTGATCATTTTGACCGAGCTAAACATGAGCCTATCAATAAAACATGTAAACACCTAATAATATTATACATCATGCAGTTATACTCTGTAATGGTCCATAATATTTAAGTCAATTTTAAAAATATGCTAAAAATAAGATACGATAAAAGTTACCACTTACTGAGAAACTGAAGTAACTGCATTTATCTGTGCCAGTAAGTCATCCATATTTGACTCTCCATCCCATTCAATAATAGAACCTTCTTCCGAGGCAGGTGGCTCTAATATTGTTTTTTGTTCTTTCACTAACAGTGGATAGGCTTCAGATATATCAAGCTTATTAATAGAGCGGAAATAAACACGATTACGAGCCAATTCTAATTTAGTGTTACAATAAACTATTATAAATGGGCATTCATTAATTGCTGCATATTTTGCCACTTTTTCTCGTTGCACGCGCAATAAAAATGTAGCATCAAGGATTGCCCATCGATTCGATTTAATTATATGTTTGGCATAATCCAGTATTTTATTATATATTTTATCGTTATTTTCTTTTTCATACAGGTCTTCTCTTTCCTTATAATTTTGTATTGTGGAAGATTTATCCTGAGATTTATATTTTCTTACTGCATCCGATCGTATAATAAAACCACCAAGGTGAGAGGCCAAATATTTTGCAATATGTGATTTCCCACTACCACTGATTCCACATGTAATAATCATGCCAAAAGACTTACAAGACAAGTAGTGATTCGCCAAGTCAAAATATCGCTTCGCCTCAATAATTAAATTGTTTCTTTGTTCGCATCTTAAATTATCCAGCATAAATGAGATTACTTTGCCTCTAACAAATGCTCTATATATCAGATAAAACATCAATAACTCGACACCCTCATAGTCCATTGTTAACTCGAGGTACGTATTCAGCAGTTGGTTTGATTCAGATGATAGACCATGCTGGTCAAAATCCATTGCAAGAAATGCAATATCACTTATCGTATCGCCAGCCCTGAATGCTTGATTAAACTCAATGCAATCGAATATGACTATATTAGTATCCACAACACATATATTACCTATATGTATATCGCCGTGTCCATCCACAATATTGTTAGTGACAATCCGTTTGTCGAACAGCGGAATGTTTTTCTCAAGAAAATGATTAAAGTACTCTTTAAGTAAATCATATTGACGTTGAGATAAAGTCTCACCTACATAAGGATACGTCTGTTCAAAATTCTGCTTGACCAATTTTTGAATTTCGGTGACTGTAGCAAATTGGCTAAGCCCCCCCCCCTTTTCAACCTTGCTATGGAATTTAGCTATCTTACTCGCTGTGTCCTCTACATACTTGGAAGTTAGCTTCCCAAAACGAATGACATTAATAAGCATTCCATCATCTGGCAACTTAATCATTTTAACCAAATAATCTATTATATCCTTTTCATTACCATTACTACCTACCGTGTATTGCCCATTTTTTTTATAAACACATAATACTCTTTTGTATATATCTGGCTCCATTCTACTATTGAGCCTAATCTCTTCCATGCATGCATTTTTCCTTTTGCTTAATGTCGAAAAATCAGCAAAATCATAATTGATCGGTTTTTTAAGTTTGTAAGCATATTTATTAGTAATAAAAACATGAGAAATATGGGTCTCTATGTGCCGGACATTACCAGTAAAATTACTTTCTAAAACTCCGCTCGACATAAGCGACTTAATTAATACAGAACACATATATATCCTACCCTATAATTCATGGCCACATTAATTATCTCAACTTCAAACAATTTACAGACAACTAAATTGGTCGAGTCGATATTTCGTTCTTCTGGGGGTAGGTTGCAGATGAATTCGGCGTTTCATAGACCACTATTTTATGCAACCATGCTAGACCGTTAGTACGTTTTTTGATCTGTTTAGCTAGCAAGCCATACCAATGTTTAGCTAAATTTTCTGCCGTCGGTGAAAAAGGAATCATATATACTTTATTTTTTATTTCGTTATCAACAAGCTGCCCCTCTCCTGTGTTCCTGACATTTATGACATCACTAAGAGAAACACCAAATGTATTAATCATTGACTTATCTTCCGAACTTATAATGAAACTATGATCACAGCACTCATCGATTGCGCACATCATTTCCTCCTTCAGAAAAGAAAAATCCATAACCATACCTTCTTCATTACCACCTTCTACTAATTCATCAGAGCGGCAAGTAGCCATTATTTCGTATCTATGACCATGAACATTGCGACACTTAGATAAGTGATTCGGAATTCTATGACCCGCATCAATTCCGATTTGGCGTGTAATCTCAAACATAGTAAAACTCCCGATTAGATTTCCTATCTATACTGATTGTTTATCTTTGCCTGTTTTGCTTACAGCCAGAATGAATTCTCGCCTCAGGCTTTCATTGTTATTAAATTCTCCAAGAAAGCTACTTGTCTGCATAATAACACCTGGTTTACGTATGCCTCGAGTGCTAATACACTGATGCGTAGCTTCTATTATTACTGCGACACCTTTAGGCTCAAGTGTGTATGTGATGGCTTTGGCTATTTCAGCCGTCATCTTTTCTTGTATTTGCAATCGTTTTGAATATAGCTCTACTACACGAGCCAACTTACTGATGCCAACTACGCGTTTATCTGGCAAGTAAGCTACACTAGCGTGACCAATAATTGGTGCCATGTGGTGTTCACAATGTGACTCGAAACGTATACCATTTAACATTACAACCTCATCATAGCCGCCAACCTCATCAAACGTACGCTGCAGAACATCAACGGGATCGACTTTATATCCAGAAAAATAATCTTCATATGCCTTCACCACACGTTTTGGTGTGTCTTTCAAACCTTCTCGAGAAGGATTGTCGTTGGCCCACCTAATTAATACTCTTACCGCATCTTCTGCCTCATTACGGTTCGGTCTATCCAGCATAGGCATAGATGGTGATTTTTCCTCTACTACATTATCTTGATACATGTCTCGCTCCTTGATTTTTGTGTAAATGTTATTAAACTCGATATACAGCTTCAATTTCTTGTAAAAAATTGCTATTCAAAACAATAGTTTTCTAAATATAGCTACCTTCTAATCCCGCTAAAACTAACAATCTAACCTTAATCTGATTTATATTAATGCTCTATGCAAGTAATTAATTTTATGTCAGAATCATATGAAAACGTTGCTTGATAAATAGGCGAGTCAACATCAAGCAGTTTATCTATAAATATAACGTCCGCTTCCGGCATTTTAACCTGGTCAAATTCATTAACATTCCACCATTGAAGTTCTCCCTCTCTATGTTCTTTCGTTATTTTACCGTCGAACTCAGTTACAACGTAGGCAAATATTAACCAATGCCAATCAGTGCGAGGCGCTTTTTCAGTAATTACACCCCGCAATATGGCATTTTTTGCTATCAGGTCAGTCTCCTCGCAAAGCTCGCGAATAGCGCAGTTGTGCGGCGACTCTCCCAACTCTACTTTCCCTCCAGGTGCTACCCAGTGCCCTACAAAAGGTGCCTTATTACGTTTGGCAAGCAACACCTTGTTGTCAAATGTACAATAGACCAAAGTTGCAATAGTCGGGTTTATAATTGAATTTTTCATATATGTAATCTCATATTAATTTTAGCGCGACGCGCTTATTTTCTATGGTAATCTAAGCACTTTGTGAATTTGTAAACACAATTTATATCCATGATATTTAGAAGACTCAACACAGGCTTCGCTGTTTTTTAAATTTAAGAAATTATCACGATCATCTCTTGGCATAACGTAAATTAGAGACTTATTATCTGTTACATATATATTTTCATCTTTCCCATGAACTTGTGTTGATTTATTAGGCAATCCATTATTAGGGTTAATATTATCAAATCCAATAACATATTTATAAGCATTTATCTTTTCTTTTATTATTTTATTTAACTTTCCAGTTTTTGGGCTACATACAATCGTTATTCGATCGTCCTCTGGTAAATCAACCCATAATGTACCGTTTGTCTCTATTTGCACCCTAAAGTTACATTCCAACAATTTATCGATAAAAGGACGTATATTTTGTCGAAACGGTTCCCCTCCAGTAATAACAACAAGATCACAAAATACGGGGGCCAGACGTCTAACTTCTGAAAACAGTTTGTCAATAGTTGGGTGCCAATTGGATGACTCAAAATCGGTATCACACCAATAGCACTTTAAATTGCAACCGGCCATTCTGACAAACACCGCGGGTTCACCAGAAAATGGACCCTCTCCTTGCAGGGTGTAAAATACTTCCTGGATCCACAGTTCATCACCGCTGTCTATTTCCTGCTTTCTGATTGGATTATTTCCTAACATTGCAATAAATCTCCACATAGATACACTATTAATACTCGGACCATATATAGTCTTCAGCGCGCTCAACAATAATACCCAATCGGTTTCCCTGCCGGACACCATGTTTTACATAGTCAGACACATGCACAATGAAATTGTTGACTGACAATTCTTTTTCAATTTCATCAATATTTTTCGAAACAATGATTGTTTTAGTGCGCTTATCGAATTTCATAGCTTCGTTAAGAATATCTTTATTAGGATTTGAACATTGAATAAGAGTCAAGAATTCGCCAAACGATGATAATGGACAGCGAATATTATCAACACTAAAACCTTTAGATAATAGATGACTATAAAGCATGTATTCATTCTGTAGAGACATAAGTGTTAATCCACTTTCTTTACCACAAAACAATCCCATCATGATAGCTTTCTCTCGGGACAGCACTTCATCTATTTCGATAACCGGACTTTCCGTTCCTTCATGATAATAGCCTTTAAATTCGCCAAAAGGTCCCTCTTTTGCTCGGTCTTTACATAAACGACCATGGATAATTATCTCAGAATCGATAGGAGCTGCAGGATAGTCAGCATAAAGGAGGCATAAGGGATCGTTATTTAAGCTGGCTGCAACAGAAAAAGTATCTCGATTAACCGGTATAGCAGAAGCGGCAGCAAGGTAGACCGGTAGGGGGCCACCATTAAACAAAGTAATTGGGATATCTTTTTCTCCTGTTTCATAATACTTATTTACTATCTTATGGGCATCAGTACGAGGATCCATAAAAATAACTAACTTATTGACATCTTTTACGTAAGCTCTATAAAATCCTAAATTTGTATACCCACTTTCAGGGTCAACTAAACTTGTGATAAATGATGTTAAATACCTGCCAGACTCCCTGGGCTGATGCATCATAAGAGGCAGTTTGCCCAATGATGAGTAGCTGTTATAACCATCAATGCTTCCGCTAGTATTAGAAATTTCCACCTCAAGATATCTGTGTGCCAGTTGCCGGACATAATCATCACCAAAAACACCTATGCGATGCAAGAAAGTATGTCGCTTGAACAAATTCATCACAATCTGAAAGTCCGGATAATCAATTACATTTGTAAAAAGCATTGTCGGATAGTAACCAACACTTTTCACCCACTGACTAATAAAATGGGTAATTTCGAGTACCGGGTCAAGCCTTTTGTTGACAGGAAAAATTTTTGATAGAGCCAATGAAGTTCTCATAAATTACCACCCAGATGCTTACCTTCCCATGGAAATATTGCCCAACCATGTATAATGGCTCCACAGTAATCTACGATGTCAAATACAGTACAATCCTTTAAATTCGATTCATTAACGACCAGTGTAGCTGCCTTCAAGGTCTGAACCAGAGGGTTGAGAATTTCCCGCGCCAGTTTCATAGTTTCACCAGCGCCAACAATATCGTCAACGAGAAGGATATTTTTATTTTTTACATATAAGTCATTAAACAAGCCTTGATAATGAGGCTCTGATTTTTTCGAATTTATAGCATTTGAATCAGTTCGCTTTATATCCAGTATAGAAAAATTTCTCACATCAAGTAAATGAGACAGCATAACAGCCGGTATAAGACCTGATCTTGATATACCGACAATAGCGTCGATATCATCTTTTTCAATATGCGATGCAATTGAATAGATCATTCCGTCTATTTCTTGCCAAGTAAACGTTTCCATAGCAATTAAATTTCACTCCCTACAACACTTTCCCTATAATCAGGATGCACTTGAGAAGATCTGGTATGAGCATGTGGTGTATTTTCCGATCTTCCAGAAGGAGTGACACTTATAAAATTTGCATTCTGCACTAGACCCGGTATGTCAAGGCCACCCGCATAACTGATTCCAGACCGAATACCACCTAGATATTGTTTCATCACATCTACTGCCGGACCTTGGTACTCAAACGTAGATTCGACACCCTCTGGCACATAATCGCTTAACTCTTCCTTTGTTATAGCCCGTTTCTCCAACAATTTTAAACTAAGCGAGACACCGAAAGTTACAAATCCAGTGGTAATTTTGTACTTAGTGCCTCCCTCATCTACTAGCAGTGCTGCGCTTTCATCTGTCCCTGCCAAAAGGCTTCCCAACATTACGCACGACGCCCCTGCGGCAAGTGCCTTGGTCATATCTCCCGAAGAGCGCATACCTCCATCAGCTATAATTGGTAAACCATACTTACTGGCTTCCTCCGCACAATCCATAATGGCGGTAAGTTGTGGCACGCCTGCGCCTGCAACCTGCCGTGTAGTACAGATTCCACCGGGGCCTATTCCGACTTTAATGGCATTAACGCCTGCTTCGGCAAGGTCGCGGACACCGTTCATTGTCGCAACATTGCCCGCAATGATATCTATGTCAGGATAACGTTCCTTTAAGTTCATAATCGGTTCAATTATGTAATCAGAGTGACCGTGTGCAATATCGATGATCAAAACATCTACACCATTATTCACCAATTTTTCAGACCTATCTAAATAGTCACCCTTGATCCCTATTGCCGCACCGACTAAAAGGCGACCCTCCTGGTCTATTGAAGCTAATGGATATTTAACCAGATCCACTTTGGCAGATTTAACTTTTTGCACCTCTTCAGCCTGAATCTCCATGGTAGTCATACGATGGACAAAACCTATTCCTCCCATCTTGGCCATTACTGTAGCCAGATCGGATTCAGTACACCAAGGAGTATTGGCAGATATGATTGGTGAGTTCAATTTTATTTTTGCGGTTAGATTTGTCGCCAAATTGATGTCTTTTCTACTACGAGCAGACGTACGATTTGGTATAAGCAATACGTCATCAAAAGTCAGACCAGTTTTAATAGTATTCGCACGTTTTGTCATTTCCTTATATCTCCATCACTATGAGTAATAATATATTCGAACCTACGCCAACAATGCCTTTGAATCATGTCTAGATGTAGTTTTGGATAATTCCAGCACAATAATCGATGGGATGCTCAGTGCTGTACGATAAAAGTTTGAGTTATGTTCTATAGCCTCATTTTCTGCAGAAGAAAAATCATTCTCATCCAAGAATGGTTCTTCTATATTGGTAATTATTAGATTCTGCGGTACAAGAATTTTAGCCCAATGACTTATATGATGAATATTGTGTTTTACCGAGTACTGATTTTTTCCATCGATAAATGTTCTCTTAAACCCTAAAGAAGCAATTATTGGATGAAAATCACTCACCAGCAATTTACCACCTGGCTTAAGAATACGGGCAAGTTCTCCTAGCGCTATTTCCAGTTCTTCGCTATGGCCGATAGCAAGTGCACAGGTGATAATATCTGCCCATTCATCAGGCACTGGAATCGACTCCAGTGTTGATTTTAGTAAAATTGGCTTATCAAAATTGTCGCCAAATGAGTACTTAATTGTTCCTATCCCGGCTCTCTCCGCCGTCTCTAGCATTTCATTAGATATATCTGTACCTACTATTTTTGCAGCACCTCTTTCTTTAGCATGTTTAATATATCTCCCGCTACCACACGCAGCATCCAGCACATTTAGCCCCGCCATGGATTTTGGGATCATAGAAAGCATGGCTTTTTCCTCTGCACACATAACTGGATTATGCGCATAGGGCGGATAATTTTTTGCCCATTTACCATAAGCGGTTATGGAGTCGAGTTCCTGTAGAGTTGTCATGTGTTAATCTCCTTTTTGTTGATCCTCAATTCAGGATGCCGGCGATACTTATCTATCACAGGATTATTAGCTATGAGGTCAATGATATTGGTAAGTTGGTTTAGATGGCTTATCTGCCAGTACATGTTCTTGGGTACTTGTTCTACAGGAACTTGTTCGTGGCACCATGTAACATGATAGGGTATATGGGCCGCATATCCTCCGAGCTCGACAACTGGCAAAATATCTGATTTAAGAGAGTTCCCGACCATTAAAAAACGGTTTGGTTTTACCTTGCGCTTGTTAAGAATTTCCAAGTAGACGCTTATATTTTTATCTGAAACAATTTCAACATGATCAAAATAGCTGTCTAACCCACTTCGCTCTATTTTGCGCTGTTGGTCGTACAGGTCACCCTTGGTAATAAGTGATACTTTGCAATCACGCTCTCTCAAATCGATAAGAGCGCGCCGTACCCCAGCAAGCAATTTAACAGGACTATTAATAATGTCGATACCATAGCTCAGTATTTCTTGTATCTGATTAGCGGTAACTTTGTACCTGGTAGATTTCAAAGCGGTTTCAATCATTGACAGTATAAGACTCTTAACACCATATCCGTATAATTGGATGTTATGTTTTTGCACTAAATCCAAGGTACCACGAATGGTTACTTCATCTGCTAACTCAGCCAACAAATCACACATTTCTGATTGCACATCTTGATAGAGTGCCTCGTTATGCCAGAGTGTATCGTCACCATCAATTCCTACAAACTCTATCATTGTCAATCGTAGCCCTTTGTTATATAAATGGTTTGCTGTTCTAGAAAGTGAACAGTATAACGTTGACAAATAGTCGCAAATCTGGCGCCATTATTTATTGTAAAATATTGCGCATAGGGGTGTTTTTTTGTGACGGGAAACTCATTTACACACTTTGCAAAGGAGAAAATAAGAATGATAAATGGTGCACAGAAAGTAAAAGTATGTTGTATTAAAAGTGTTGAAGAAGCAAATATTGCTATTCGCGCTGGTGCTTCTGCATTGGGATTTGTATCACATATGCCAAGTGGGCCGGGTGTTATACCTGAAACTCTTATTGCTGAAATTGTTAAAAATATACCACCGGCAATCAGCACTTTTTTATTAACCAGCCAGCAAGATCCAGCTGCCATTATTGAACAACAAAAATTTTGTCGAGTTAATACCATTCAGTTGTGTGATTCACTACCGCTGAAAGATTATAGAAAGTTAAGAATAGAGATGCCCGGTATAGCAATTGTGCAAGTAATCCATATCATAGATCACATAGCTATCGATGAGGCTAGAACTATTTGCGATGAGGTTGATGCCATCCTCTTGGATTCAGGGAATCCTGCACTTGAGATTAAAAAACTAGGCGGGACGGGCAAAGTTCATAACTGGGATATTAGTAAAAGAATTGTCGAGGAGGTAAAAAAGCCAGTTTTTTTAGCGGGTGGGCTAAATGTGAATAATATTTCGGACGCAATCGAACACGTTAAACCTTACGGTATTGATCTTTGTTCTGGTGTACGCAGGAATGATAAATTAGATGAAAACATGCTGAGCAGTTTTATTGCTGCTGTATGGGGCAGACACCCTTCTATGAATACAAAAATAGAACCACTTGGACTGATATAGGCTTGAATTAAGCAATCTGCTGAAAGACTAAATGGGAATTATAGTAATGGGCCAAAGGTCCTGTGTAGCATGATAACTATCTTTGTATTCAGAAAAATGACTATCAATATCGGATAAATTCACAAGGGCACCATCCATCATTATATCAGGGTCGATCGTGCGCAATTTTGTGCCCACATTATAGGTTGGATTAGAGCTGTCGAGAATGAATCGGGTAGATAGCGAAATACGCTGTACTATTTCTTGGATTTCGACATTACTACAAGCTTTCAATTTTTTCCACAATAGTTCATCAATACCCCATAAGTCTACCTCTTCAATATATCCAACTGCCATCGCTCGCTTTATCGCTTGGGCGGTTAATTCATATAATCCAACTTCCCGGATACTGGCCCAGCTAGTCTTATCTGCTTCTATGTATGTATAAGCAAGCCAGCGAGCCACTTCTACGTTCTTGGCCACAATGCGACCATCATGAATGTCTAAATTATTTAATATATATTTTATAGTATTCGTGGTTGCCAGCCCCATATAAAAGCAATCCCTTAAGAAATAGTCTAGACGATCCGCGCACAAAGCTGGGGATGGTTGCTCTAAAATTGAATAACCGTCTTCTTCTATGAAGTCTCTCCAATCATATCCCAGTGATTCTAGAATATCTGGTAAATCACTGTTTTCCATGTATTGTTCTTTTTTTTCTTCATGATAGCTTTGATTATCATGTCCACTATAAACAAAATCGATAACATGACTAAATGCCGTATGACTTACGTCATGCAGAAGGCCGGCTATTTGCTCTTTTAGTGGGGCACCATAATACTGTGTCAGGTACATGACACCGACAGAATGCTCAAAACGCGTAACTGGATGTGAAACTCCTATTAGGCTAGAAATCCCATGCTGCATAATACCTTGTAGCCGAGTGACAGCATCGGTTTTCATTAAAGCTATTAAAATCTCTTCATCAATTTCTATCTCACCATAGATTACGTCTTGGTATTTCATATAAGTCACTCCATTAACTATAAATTTTGATGGATTGTAATAAAACTATAACAAATACTCAACTAAAGACTAATCGATTTTACTAACACTAACCCCCTGCCATGTGTAGTTGTCAATAATTTCAGGACACTTTCAAAGTGTTTTCTCAACCAAAAAAGCGTTCTATAAGCCAATATAGAATGCGATTGTTTTAAATTCTATAGTGGTGACTGGTGTTCTATGTTAGTACCTAAATGCTCTGATATCAAACTGATCGTTTCCAATCCACCCATATAATCCCGCAACACATCCGGCACGGTGATCGAGCCATCCTTATTCTGGTAATTTTCCATAATAGCCACCAATGTACGACCGACAGCCAGACCGGAACCATTGATGGTATGCACCAGTTCAGGTTTACCGGTTTCAGGGTTACGCCAACGGGCTTGCATGCGGCGGGCCTGGAAGGCTTCGAAGTTGCTGCAGGAGGAGATTTCGCGGTAGGTGTTTTGGGAGGGCAGCCAGACCTCGAGGTCATAGGTTTTGGCGGCAGAGAAGCCCATGTCACCGGCACACAGGGCCATGGTACGAAATGGTAATTCCAGGCGCTTTAACACCTCTTCTGCGTTGGCGGTTAGGTCTTCCAATGCTTGCCAGGAGTCTTCTGGCTTAACAACCTGCACCATTTCTATTTTTTCAAACTGATGTTGACGGATCATGCCACGGGTATCACGCCCGTAGGACCCCGCTTCGCTTCTGAAACAGGGTGTATGACAGACAAACTTACGTGGCATGTAATTGTCTTCAATGATGGTATCGCGCACGATATTGGTGACGGGCACTTCGGCTGTGGGGATCAAATAGTATTCCTGCTCTGCATTGAGTTTGAACAGGTCTTCTTCCATCTTGGGCAACTGTCCCGTACCGCGCAGGCTGTCGGCGTTGACGATGTAAGGCACATAGGTCTCGGTATAGCCATGCTCGGTGCTATGCAGGTCGAGCATGAATTGAATCAGCGCACGATGCATTCGGGCGAGGCCGCCGTTCATGACCACAAAACGTGCGCCGGTGATCTTGGCGGCGGTTTCGAAATCCATTTGGCCGAGTTGATCGCCGAGATCGACATGGTCTTTGACTTCAAAATCAAATTGCGTTGGTTCACCCCAACGTCGGATTTCCTGGTTATCCTCTTCGCTTTTACCAG
>Ga0209633_10003401_pt1 | contig 14718 bp, 12 predicted proteins | sample Cruoilmetagenom1_FD_187290 | JGI IMG/M metagenome (GOLD analysis project Ga0209633, IMG submission 187290) | Oil polluted marine microbial communities from Coal Oil Point, Santa Barbara, California, USA - Sample 1 (SPAdes) (version 2) | ecosystem: Environmental > Aquatic > Marine > Oil seeps ... | reverse complement strand
TGCCCGAGGGCCAGTATCCCTCCATAAAGAACTGCCGCACCAGTGCCGTTGCGCCGGCAACGGCAGGTGTTGCCATTGAGGTCCCCCCCATTGCCACGATACCGTCGTTGTAACTGTCCATGATACCATCTGAATCAGCAGAGATGATACCCGTACCAGGGGCTGTCACCGTCGGCTTGATGCGACCATCCGATGCAGGACCATTGCTGCTCCGAGAATACAGGTTTTCCGCTCTCACCCCGTTTTCAGTATTTCCCACACTGATCACGTTCTTGGCCGGGGCAGGACTTCCCATGGTTTCTTCATTCGGGCCAGAGTTACCGTTTGCGAAGAGAACGAGAAAGCTCGGGTGATCCCACATGAATCTGTCGATGCTTGCAGGCCGGGATCCATAGGAATTATCAGGAAGCGTTGTGCCCCAGCTGTTGGTATGAATGCGGGCTCCGGCATCATAGGCGGTCAGAAGCATTCCCCCCAGGTCCACAGGGAGAGGCCTCTCGAGGCTAAATACGAGATCCTGGAAGAAGAACCTGGACTTCGGTGCCATGCCGTTCGCGTAGGTACTGCCATCGATGGGTGTCCTGTCGCCTCCTACGGTTCCCGCAACATGAGTACCATGTCCGTCATTATCATCGTAATCGTTTCCGAAGGTCTCGTCATACCCGATGATCTTTCGGTGCTCGGGGCCGATTGGCTTGCCGGAAGGGTCAAGGAACCATGGCATGTCGTAATCGATCCCGGTATCGGCAATGCCGATGATTTGGCCTTCGCCGTGAAGTCCTTTGTCCCAGACCTTCGTGTTATCCGATTCATATGTCTGGATGACCCACCTGGTGGTGTCGTTCATCGGTTGAAGTTCCAGAGCTTCTTCTATCCAGACCACTGCTTCGATCCGAGCCAGGGGGGCGATGGCGGTCTCGTCCACCTCGACGTGGGACATATCGCTGCCTGCATCAAGAACCGCACCGTTTTTCTGCTTGACTGCTGAAAGGAGAAGCGGGAGGTTCTGTGCTTCGTCGACGCGGATGTGAAACCTCATCTTCTTTCCTTGCTCCGCCTTGACAGCGCCGCTGTCGTCTTTGAGTTTTTTGTGTATTTTATAGGCCGGTTTGTACCGTACCATGCCGCGTATAAATGATAATGCTGCGACCTTTTTTCTGGTGTCGTTGCCCATGGTGACGATGAAGGCAAATTCAGGAAGGTAGTCGCCGATGCGGCAGCCGAGGGCAACGAGAGTCTTCTTCTGCTCTTCGTGGATGGGGCCGGTGAACTGAACGATCCACTTTTTGTACTGTTGTCCGTCGGCAGCCTCGAGTTCCTTCGGGACGACGGGTTCTTGCCCCCTGACATCGATTGTGTAGCCCTGTATCGCCACCTTGGGTTGTGCCGAAGCAGTGACGATCATGCCAAGGACCAGCATGGATGCCAGAAATCCGTGAAGAAACAAACCTCTGGTGCTGAATCTGCTCGCGTGCATAGGGTGTCTCCTTTCGAAAGAGGAATTGAATAAAAAAAGCCGTATCCTCACAGGCATACCGGAATACAGCCTTGAACGTATTGACGGAGCAATGCCCTGCCATACCTTCATGAACCTTCCTGACAAACAGGTGCTTGCTTGCACACGAAAATCCGTACCGGCACGTACAAGGTGCTCACATAATTACATTACGGTAAAAAAAAGAGATGTCTTTAGGGAAGTCGATTTACAGTTAAGCAAAGAAATGAACGGTTGTCAAGATAACAGGCGTTTTGGAATGAACAAAATAAACTATGCATATAAGTATAATTTATATTCTTCTTTGCAACAGAATGAAGAACATCTTACCATTTCGTCTGACAACGTCATTGAGGACAGATATTTTGATAAAGAACAGAGCTGTGTTGGGATCACTACTCGATCCTTGACATAATTTTCAAGGAGCAAGAAACGGTCCCGGGGATCTCAACGCTCCGGTTCAGTGGCAATGCAACTATCGCGTAGTACCGGAAGGAGTACATGCTCAAAGGTATACCGGATGAATGCTCATTTCAGAGCAACAAAATTTGTTCATTTCAACTTTCATCGTCATTCACCATCCGCGCTCGTTCAAGGCGTCCCCGTGCCATAGGGGCAAGTAGTCACGCATTGCGAGCAGACGTGCAGCGTGTGCTCGTCGAGGGAAGTTATGCTCATAAGCCGCTCGGCAGCCCGGGGGCGCAGCGCCCGGAGCAGCAGGAACCGGAGTTTCGGCAGCAAGGGCGTCCGGGACGTGTATTGCAGGCAGCGCATGATGTTCACCCTCCTCTTCTCCGGCGAGATGGCCTTGATCGGGCACACTTCAATGCAGATACGGCAGTCCGGAGGACAGCCGGGCTCGGTGGTTTCGGGTTTGCGGAATGCCGGCAGTCCGGCGGTGGTCACCACGCCGCCGAGCATCAGTCGGGAGCCGTAGCGGGAGTGGAGAAGCAGGCCGTTCCGCCCTCTCGTACCGATACCTGCAACCTCTCCCATCCGGAGCTGGTTCAGATGCCCCCTCACGTCCTTTCGCTCGTTCAATGAAAAAGGGGAGCAGCCGAATACCGGCACCGCTGAATCGCCGGTCTCCTCAAGCAAGGCGGCGATCCGGAGTGACAGATCGTCGAGCCGCCGGTAGTAAATGCCCTGGGTCCGCCAGACGTTTTCGATCACCTTTGGGGCCGCCGGACGGTAGACACCACGGGGAACAGGGATTCCGAAGACGACCAGGCTTTTTGCTCCCGGAAGCAGGTCTTCGGGCCGGTACCCTTCGGGTTCGTCGGCCATCTGAGCGGCAGGGCTGGTCCCGAGGACCGGTACGTCCTCGGTTTCGGCGATCATCTGTATTCTCTCCATCACTTCTTGCATACTATCCTCCACTTGATCTGGGCATAACGGGTGCATGAACTGCTGAGCCTGCTCCCCGGTGTCAATCGTTCATGATAAAGCCTGCTCTTGCGCCAGCATCTCCCGCCTGAGGGACCGTCGAAGTAGCGCGACCGACAACCAGGACATTCATGTCTGTTTTTTATTATCGTTGAAGTTAATTATCAGGCCAACCTCGTTCCGATTCAACCGTGCTTTCAAGGATGAGAAAAAATCAGGTGATTTCAGCAAGGGCTGGTCTCTGAACGTATTCTGGACTTTCACGTCGAGCGCGTCATCAACCATATCAGCCTTTCCGGAAACGAATTCTTCGGCCCTGAGAAGGTGCTCTCTAGTGAACCGCAGATTCTCCGGATCAACGACCCCCGCTTCTATGCATGCCTTGGTTTTCGTTGAACATCTGCAGCTGTTGCTCTCGTTGATAAGCCCGCAATTTTCATTCATGAAATTGCCGAGCTGCTTCCGGGCACGAGAGAGAATCTTCCTGAAATTGTCAGGGCGTGTTGAAAGAAATTCGCCCCCACGGTTACTGTCGATTCCCAGTATCGATCCGAGGATGAACACCACTCGCTGGGTCCTGTCGAGACAGAGCAGCATTCCCATAAGACAGAAATTTTTTGTCTCTTTGACAAGCAGATCTGTCTCGGCGGAGGCATGCTGGACGCCTCCAAATTCAGTGGTTTCAAGGCTGTCTTTAAATTCGGCGTGGCGATCAAGGGAGGTGAAAAGGCGCTCAAGGCGATTCCGTTTCATGTTGATCACATGATTCGTGACGATCCGGTAGAGCCACGTCCTGAAGCTGCTTTTCCGCCGGAACGTGGAAAGCTTCGTGATCATTTTGATCAATATTTCCTGCGTTACGTCCTGCGCATCATCCGGCCTGCCTACCATGCGCAGTGCGATGTTATAGATCCAGTGCTGATGCTTAATCACCAGCGCCTCCAGGGCGGCCTGGTCCCCCTCTTGGGCCGCCGCAACGAGGTCTGTATCCTCCGCATCTCCTGTTTCATCGGTTCGAAAAATGGCCCTCATGAGTAATTCTCCAGAATGATTTCTTTTCTTACTAGGTTAGACACAAAAAGCCTGGAGCTGTGACACCCGGGTGAACTGTTTTTTTCAACATCATGTTCGTCGTCTGATGAAAAAAGGATGAGAAAACCGAGGGTTAGCAACTGAGCAATCATATTCTTGTCAGAACGGCAAGAGTATTCCCGCACAAAGACGCTCAGGCCACAAAGAAATACCGGGATGACCTGTTATGTCTTTTTTTTATTCACCGCTGTGAACTTTATGCTGGCCACCTTACTTTCCACAAGAAGCCGGTCTTCCGCGCTCGGAGGAGGGGTAAATGTATCACCAGGACAACAGGCCATGGCTGCCAGTTCGTTTGGTGTCAGAGTATGCCGAGCAACAATTTGCAATTCGTCAAAGCCCACACGGGTAACCATATGCACGTAGTCTTCTTCAAGAATAGCTCCCCCCAAACATCCAGCCCATGTTGACTGGAATCGCTCCTTCAGTTGGGAATCGATATTTTCTGTGGATACAATATCCGATATCGCAAGCCGTCCACCAGGCCGGAGAATACGAAAAGCCTCTTCATATATTTTCTCTTTATCGGGGCAGAGATTAATGACACAGTTGGATGTCACGACATCTGCGAAATTATTTGGAAGCTCTGAATTCTCCATATCTGCAACACGAAGTTCAATGTCTCTGTCCTTCAATCCAGCCTCTGCCACAGCCTGCTTTGCTCGCTCGATCATTTGCGGGGCAAAATCTAACCCAATTACTTTTCCTTTTTCACCAACCTTGTGAGCAGCCAAAATAACGTCTATTCCGGCACCGCAACCAAAATCCACAACAACATCGCCGGGCTGAAGGTTCGCAAAACCAGTAGGGTTACCACAACCCCGTGAGATGTTTAGAGCAATCTCCGGCACGAAGGAAAGTTCAGCCTGCTCATAGAGTCCCTGGTCAACTGCATAGCCCGAACCGGGCTGTCTCTTGCTCGGTCAACAGTCCTCTTTCTTTCCGCCTGTTTCAGCGAATTTGCCATAACGGGTCTTCACCGTTAGTTTGATTTCATCAGTTTTCATTTTTATTTTTCCTTTCTTCATCAGCATCACTAGTAATTGTACCGAATGCCAATCATGGTGAATAGATACAACCAATCTATCCACCATCTCGTGCTCGACCTGCTGACATCAATTACCGGATGGAATATACACTGCTCAATTATTTTTGTCGATGCTGAAGTAACGGAGCTCAGCGGCGCCGTTTTTCTATAATTTGGAAAAATCATCCACCCGGACCACCTCGGCACGAGCGGCCAACGCAGCACGGAACAGTTCCGCCTCTGCGTCGGTCACGATCCCTGCTTCGAGGGCAGCCTCGACGAGCCCGGCGTCGGGGTGCTCTATCAGACTGCCGGCCCGCACTGCATCCCGCAGTTTTTTCTCCACCGGCTCCGCGGCAATGACTTTGTGCAGTGCGTCTTCCAATCGGCCCAACGGCTCTGACAAACTCGTTGGGAGAAACAGCCCGGCTGTCAAACGGTCCCTTGCCTCGGACGGTTCCAGAAGGATGCCAGCAACCTGGTGACCAAGGCGATCGCCGGGTCCGGCAAAGGGCCGTCCGAGGGGGAATATGAGCAGCCTGAGCAGCCAGGCCGCCAGGCGATTCGGGAAGTTGCGCAGGAGGCCGTCAAAACTCGCCTGGATGGCGACGAGGCTCTCCTCACAGGCCCATTCGACGAGGGGCCACTCGTCCTTCGGCCGGTTCCGGTCCTCAAACCGCTTGAGCACTGCCGAGAGCAGGTAGAGATTGCCGATGATGTCGGCCAGCCGCCCGGAGAGTTTCTCCTTGCGCTTCAGATTCCCGCCCAAAAGCATAATCGCCGCATCGACGATCAGGGCAAAGGCCGCGCTCATACGGGTGGCTTTCTGGAAGTACCGGCGGGCGCGGCCGCCGGGGACTTTGACCAGCCATCCGCCCGTCATCCCCAGGAAAAGCGTCCGCGCTGTGTTGCTGATGATGAAGCCGATGTGGCTGAAGAACGCCCGGTCGAAGAGCGCAAGGCCCTTCTTGCGGTCCGGGTCAATGGCCGCCTGCATCTCCTGCTGGATGTAGGGATGGCAGCGAATGGCACCCTGGCCGAATATGATCATGGAACGGGTCAGGATATTTGCGCCTTCCACGGTAATGCCGACTGGAGCGCTCTGATAGGTCCGGCCGAGGAAGTTGCGCGGGCCGAGGATGATACCCCCGCCGCCCTGCACATCCATGCCGTCATTGACGACCCTACGCATCCGCTCGGTCAGTTGGTATTTGACGATGGCGGAGATTACCGCCGGTTTCCTGCCCTGGTCGATGGCGCCGCAGGTCATGACCCGCGCTGCATCCATCAGGTAGGCGGCGCCTCCGATCCTGGCCAGCGGCTCTTCGATTCCCTCAAAGCTGCCGATTGGGCGCTTGAACTGCTTGCGGATCCGAGCATAGGCGCCGATGGCGCGGGCAGTCAGCTTACCGGCGCTGGTGCTGAGAGCAGGCAACGAGATGCCGCGGCCGGCAGCGAGGGTCTCCATGAGCATGCGCCATCCCTGGCCGGCCATAGGTGCACCGCCGATGATATAATCGACGGGAATGAATACATCCTTGCCCCAGGTGGGACCGTTCTGGAACGGAATGCCGAGCGGATCGTGACGCGTACCGATGGTGATGCCGGAAAGGTTAGCAGGGACCAGGGCGCAGGTGATGCCGATATCCTCCGTGTCGCCGAGGAAGTGGTCGGGATCACGGAGCCTGAAGGCCAGGCCGATAAGGGTCGTCACGGGCGCGAGGGTGATATAGCGTTTTTCCCAGTTCAGGCGGATGCCGAGCGTCTCTTTGCCCTCGAACGTCCCCCGGCTGATGACACCGGTATCGGGAACGGACGCGGCATCGCTTCCTGCCTCGGGTCCGGTCAGGGCGAAGCAGGGGACTTCCTCCCCCCTGGCAAGCCGCGGCAGGTAGTAGTCCTTTTGCTGCTGCGTGCCGTAGTGCAGCAGCAGTTCGCCGGGACCGAGTGAATTGGGTACCATCACGGTCACCGCGGCAGTAATGCTGCGGCTCGAGATCTTCATGATCACCTGCGAATGGGCCAGGACCGAAAACTGCAGGCCGCCGTACTCCTTCGGGATGATCATGCCGAAAAAGCCTTTGTCCTTGATGAACTGCCACACGTCCGGCGGCAGGTCGTGGAGTTCTTTGGTGATCTTCCAGTCGTCGAGCATCCGGCACAGCTCTTCCACCGGCCCGTCGAGGAATGCCTGCTCCTCCGGGGTCAGTGCAGGCGCCGGTTCGGACAGCAGCGTTTGCCAGTTTGGCCGGCCACTGAAGAGTTCCCCGTCCCACCAGACCGTGCCGGCCTCGAGCGCTTCCCGCTCCGTCTGGGACATGGGAGGAAGCACTTTGCGGAACAGGCCGAGCAACGGTCTGCTGAAGAGCGCGCGGCGGAGCGGTACGATATTCACGAGCGCTGCCGCCACTAAAAAAGTCGACCAGACAGCATAGCCACCCCCGCCTGCGACGGTCCAATAACCTACGTAGGCCGCGGCCACAATGGTCCAGGCCCAGAGCCTGGCCCGGAAATAAGCCAGCAACAAGACCAATGCAAGCAACAAAACGAAAACCATAACGCACCCCGCTCCTGCATTGAACACACTGACGATTGGAACCGCCCATGTTCAACCACCGTGTTAACCGAATAATTGCAGGTTTCAGGAAGAAATCTATACTTTAAATTATAACAGATAAATGCTCGTTACAGATCTATAGTACTTGCTACTACCTATTTATCATCACCATTCACGATCATCCTGACCAGGCTCTTGGAGAGATCGAGGGTACGTGCCAGCTTAGCGAGCAAAAGGACACACGATAGTCAAAACTCACTCGTTCTTTTCATGACCCTTCGTAACCTTCGTGGTTGACATCTTTCTGGTCAAAGCCCTCTGTTCTTCTTGACAGAGGTGGTACTATGTTCGCAGGGAGGGATTAACCATGAAGACCGCATTCCTGAATGTATCACATGAGCCATTCGGTGGCACAGACGGACATCGTTCGGCGATAACCGAGCCTGCCGATGATTCTCACGTGCTCGACGCATATTCCCGTGCGGTGATCAATGCAGCGGAAGCAGTGAGCCCGTCGGTCGTCAACATCGAGGTTTTCCACGGCCCGGGCGCCAGGAGGCAGGTCCGGCACGGCCCCTCCCAGGAAATGCATGCCAGCGGCTCGGGCTTTGTGTTTACGCCCGACGGTTTTATCATGACGAACAGCCATGTCGTGGACGGAGCAGAACGGATCGAGGTCGCGCTTCTCGACGGCCGGCGGTATCAGGCGCACAGGGTGGGCGATGATCCTGACACGGACCTGGCGGTGCTCCAGATCCATGCCCCGAACCTCGTTGCTGCCCGTCTCGGTGATTCCCGCTCCATACGGGTCGGTCAGCTCGTGATCGCCATCGGCAATCCCTACGGTTTCGAGTACAGTGTCACGGCAGGCGTGGTGAGCGCCCTCGGCCGGTCGCTTCGGGCGGGCTCCGGAAGGCTGATCGACAGTGTGATCCAGACCGATGCAGCCCTCAACCCCGGCAACTCCGGCGGCCCGCTCGTGACGTCGAAGGGCGAGGTGATCGGAGTGAACACGGCGGTCATTCTGTCGGCCCAGGGCATCTGTTTTTCCATTGCCGTCGATACCGCGAAGTTTGTCGCAGCGAGCCTCATCCGGGAGGGAAGAGTACGGCGCAGCTATATCGGCGTGGCAGGACAGGACGTTCAACTCCACCGGCGTATCGTGCGGCACTACGGGCTGGCGGTCGAGAGCGGGGTGAGGGTCTTGTCCGTCGAAAAGAACAGTCCTGCGGCGTGGGCGGGACTGAAGCAGGGAGACGTTCTTGTCAGCTTCGCTGGCCAGGCCATTGCCTCTATTGATGAGCTGCACAAGCTGCTCACCGAGGAAAAAGTGGGGATGACCTTCCCGCTCATCACGGTCCGGGGAACGGAAAAGATCACCCTTGATATCGTCCCTGTAGAATTCAAGTCCCGATGATCGTGAAACAACGGGCCGTCATGAGACAACGGGCTACTTCTTAAGACGTACAAATCCGGCTGCACACTTCGCAATAAAAAAACTTCCAAATCTCATGGTCATGGTGTATATTTATAATCATTACATTCTGGTCCGCACCCCGGCCATCGTCCCGGAGAGGTGGAGCACATGAGCAAAAAAAAGAAAAAAGAGCCACCACTTGCAAAAAAGAGATTTCCCCTTGTCCCGGTCATCGTAGTCTCCGTCGTTCTGGTGGCGGGATTGATCGTACTCCTGAGCACCTCATCGAGCAAGCACGGCCAGAGCACACAGACGCGTTCCTTTTCCGTCACGGGAGGAGAGACGCGGCCGGTCCTCAACCCCTATCAGTTTTACGGCACGGTTCGCGAGGCCTATGCCGCGGCACAGGCAGTACCGCAGATTCTGGACAAACTCTTCTGTTATTGCTACTGCCATAATGTACCCTTCGAACACAAAAGCCTGCTGAGCTGCTTTGTCACCAGGCACGGCGCCGGGTGACTCCTGTGCCAGGAGGAGGCCTTGAAGGCCTTCACGATGAATAAACAAGGCCACACCCTCGATGAAATCCGGTCGGCGATTGATGCGACCTTTGATAAGTAAGAGCTTCGAACTTCAGAATAACATCATGAAACCACAGAGTTTCACAGAGGAACACCGTTGGGGAATGGGAGACACGGTGAATGGGCGACGGGGTGTGAAAGTCCAAATCACAAAGCTCAAAGTTCAAATGGATGCCAAAAAAGCAATGTTCAAAAGGATCTCGACTTTTGAATGTATTGTCATTTGAAATTTATTTGACATTTGGATTTTGAACGTCGGAATTAGTCATTACCTCTGCGTCCCGAGTGGGCTTTTCTGACTTTAGGCTACGAGTGGCCGATTCTGATTTTAGGCTGTCTGCAGTTACTTTTTTCACTATTCACAACTCACGAAGGAGGACATTATGAAAACCGTAAAAGGCATGGTTTTGTTGGTCTTTGGGCTCTTGATCATGATCACCCTCGTCTACGCCGGGGGCAGCGTCGAAAAGGGCAAGAAACTCTTTAACGATACCACGTTTGCCGGCAGTACGAACGAGCGCACGTGCAATACCTGCCATCCCGGTGGAAAAGGGCTTGAGGATGTGGCGGAGGACTATGCAAAGAAAGCGGACGCGCTCAAGGATCAAGTGAATGCCTGCATAAAAGCGCCGCTCCAGGGTAAACCGATAAGCGCCGATTCACAACAAATGAAAGATATCATCGCCTACATGAAGTCGTTGGGCGGCAAGTAACGAGCGCTCCCGGCGCGGAGAACACTCAAAATAGCGCGTGGCAGGGGCAGGCGGCGAATCCCGCATGGGCACTGCCGCTCCGCGCCACCGTTTCTCTTTTTTTCAAATGTATCCATTACCACCCGGTTTTTTATTTGTATCTCCCGAACCCGGACAAGCCCCGACTCGTCAGCGTAATGTCGGGACAGGCCGGAACCAAATTTTCTCTTGACAGGGTGTATAGCCTAAAGGCCACAGGCAGGATAAGACCCCATACATAGCTTTTTTCATAATCCTGTTAATCCTGTCTAAGACTTCTCCTGAGGGAAATCCATGAAGATCGATTCATACGCATTCGGGAACATCACCATCGACGGAAGGACCTATACCTCCGACGCCATCATTTACCCCGATCATGTGGATTCCTCCTGGTGGAGAAAGAAAGGACACTCGCTTCACCGGGACGACATAACCGATGCTATCGGCGCAAAGCCCGATGTTCTCATAATCGGCAGGGGATACTATGGCGTGATGACGGTTTCTGAGGTAACCATAGCGTTTATCGAATCAAAGGGTATCGAGGTCCGGGCTGAAAGGACGGAAAAGGCGGTTGAACTGTTTAACGCAGTACAGGGCACAAAGGCAGCCATAGCCGCCCTCCATCTTACCTGTTGATTGTTGAAAACCAACGTTTGTTCACATCGCTCAAGCGTAACCATGCACACGCGTCGTGCTGCTCCCGCTCACCATCCGGCAACAATCTATGCAGTATTACAACCGATAGCCGTGAAGATAATCTCGCAGTATTTCTCTGCCCTGAGTACTCAGCGGCGGGCAATCCTCGGAATCCTTTATGCCGTCCGCCGCCTGCGAGGCAAATACCATGCATGTGGGTTGGCCGCATTCGCGGCAGTTGGTTTTGGGCAAGAGCTTGTAGATCTCCAGAATATGGGGTTTCGTGATGCCGTCGTACTTCGGCGTAATCTGTTCCCGGTTTTCCCAAGCTTCATTGATCTCTTTCTTCAGCCACTCAAGTATGTTCTGTGCTTCCTGTTCATCGCGCAAGGCATTGATGGCGATCTTTCCGGCATGAACGGTGATCAGCTTTCCGTGTACTTTGAATGTTACTGAAGGCGGATTATTAATGTACGTATCCCCTTCCAACGCGGCGTTGAGATATGGAAGGGCCTCGCCGATATCTTCATTAAGGTGAGCAATACAGTGTACCGACTGAAAGTTTGGATTACACGTCGGATCGAAGATCTCTTTACGGTAGCCCTTGAGCAGCATAGGTTGCCATCCTTTCGCTTGACCACGGGAAGATTTATATAACAATAGTCCAGAATGCCGTGAAATTCAAGTCAAAAACAACGGCTTTGGTGCGTGCACGCGCAAACGTCCACAGACAGCATCATTCACGTAAAATCAACAACTTACATGCTCTTTCCCCGGTCGATCTTTGCGGTAGCAGAGCTTTTATACGCTTGCCTTTTCTGACTAACTATACTATTCTTGTTCATAGGGTTTTTTTCCTGCGACGCCAGAGCATCTATGGGTAGAAAACCGCCCTGAGTGACTTTCCAACCTGAATGGCACAACAATAACCTCTCGTATGGTCGGATGGTGAAGCGGCAGTTTAATAATACCTGCTGGAAGGATTACGTCCACCAGTTCTTCGGGCGATACGATCCAGCTTGAATATGCCAAGGGGGAAAATACCAGCATGAGAAAATTATCTATCATCGCCGTTCTGTTTGCGCTCCTGCTCTGCGCACATCTCACCGCCCCGAAGATAACGGCGGCACAGGAACCCCTGGCATTCTGGATACACCCCTATCTGCCCGCTACCGAATTGATCAAACGCTTTACCCCTCTCGCCCGGTACTTGGAAGACAAACTCTCCCGGCCCGTTACCATAAAAATCGAAAAAAGTTACCAGGCCCATATCAACCGCGTCGGTAATGACGAGTTCGACATTGCCTTCATGGGCCCTTCTTCTTATGTAAATATGTCTGGCGCCTACGGCAAGAAGCCGCTTCTTGCCCGGCTGGCGGTCAGGGGAAAGCCCGTTTTTTTCGGCATGATCATCGTCCGCACGGACTCCCCGATCAACAATCTGAAAGATCTCAGGGGAAAGAGCTTCGCCTTCGGCGATCCAAATTCCACGATGAGCCATTTGGTGCCCCGCTACATGCTCAAAAAGGCCGGCGTGAGCGTTAACGACCTGAAGAAATATGAATTTTTGCACACCCACCACAACGTCGCTCTGGGGGTCCTGGGAGGCTACTACGACGCAGGCGGCGTTAAAGAAGAGGTGTTCCGTCAGTACCGGGAGCGCGGCCTCAGGATGCTGGCCAAAAGCCCTCCTATCGCGGAACATCCCTTTGTCGCGAGAACCACGCTGCCGAAGACGCTGATAAAATCCTTGCGCAAGGCATTCCTTGAACTCAACGGGGATGACCGCGGCCCTGCCGTTCTGACATCAATGAAGAAATCAGTAACGGGCATGGGTCCTGCCAGGAATGAAGACTACAATACGCTCCGCAGCGTCATGCGGATCGGCACGAAGCCCGGGACGGACAAGTGAAATTTCTTAAGCGGTTAAAATATCCTCGAACAATCCTGGCGTTCATGGCCGTATTGTTCCTGTTCCTCGTTACCGTTGACGTCCTTATCGTCTCACGGGAACGGGAAGCAAAGCTCGACAATGTTCGAGAACATGCCGAGCGTGAACTTTCCCTGGTCGGCACCTTCGTAACCGAGCCCATGTTGATGCACGAGTTCGCCGTTGTCGAGCAGTTCATTCTGCAGTGGGGCGAAAAAGATACCGACGTTATTTCGTTCAAGGCCAGCACGCCCGAGGGCACGGCATTGGCCGATTTTCGCCGCCCCACTGACACACGTCACTCGCTGACGCTTCGGAAGCAGGTCACGTTTGTCGGAAAGCACCTCCTCGACCTTGAGGTCGTGCGGGACCTGAGCGGCGTGGAACGGGCGCTCTCGTCCCTCTATTGGCAATTCGTTCTCCGCTCCATCGTCCTGACCTTCATCCTCGGAACAGTAGTCTGGTACATATTCTGGCGGATGGGATTGATACCGTTGGAGAAGGAAATTGACCGGCGCCGCGAGGCCGAAGACGCGCTTCGAACAGCAAAGGACGGACTGGAGGTTACTGTACAGGAGCGCACCAAGGAGCTTACGAGTACAAACAATGCGCTTCTTGCCGAAATCACGGAACGCACCACGGCAGAAGAGGAGCTGAAAAAGAGCGAACACCGCTACCGAAACCTCTTCGAAAACTCTCCTATCTCGCTCTGGCTGGAAGACTTTTCTATCGTAAAGATGTATCTCGAAAAACTGAAAGATTCAGGCGTACAAAACATGGCGGCCCATCTGGATGATCACGCGGACGCAGTCGCGAAGGGCGTTAAACTGGTGAACGTGTTGGACGTGAACAAGACAACGGTCAACATGTTTCAGGCAATAAACAAGGAGGAATTCTTACGCTGTTTGGATCTCGTGTACGCGGAAGAGACATACGACGTGCTGAAAAAGCAGCTCGTCGCCGTTGCAGAGGGCAGGACCATGCTGGAGAGTGAAGCAATCATGAAAACGATCACCGGCGCCAAGAAACAGGTCTTTCTCCGCTGGTCCGTCTCCCCCGGCCATGAAGACACCATGGAGCGGGTCATCGTCAGCATCGTCGATATCACGGAGCGCAAGATGCTGGAAGACGAACTCCAGAGAAGCCAGAAGCACGAGTCCATCGGCATCCTGGCCGGCGGTATCGCCCACGACTTTAATAATTTACTCACCGGTATTCTCGGCAATATCAACCTCGTAAAGACCCGGATGGATCCGACGGACGACGTCTATCCACGACTCGAAGAGTCTGAAGCGGCTTCGCTCAAGGCGCGTGATCTCACGCGGCAGCTCCTCATGTTTTCGAGCGGCGGCACACCGACGATGCGGTCCGTATCTATCGCCACGGTGCTGGAAGACGCCGCAAATTTCGGATTGAGCGGTACGACGGTCACGAGTGACATAGGCGTTGCCGATGATATCTGGCATGCCGAGGTGGATCGCGGGCAGGTCAGCCAGGCGATTTACAACATCATTATCAATGCCAGCGAGGCCATGCCGGAAGGGGGGGCGGTAAAGCTCGCCGCCGAGAATGTAACGATCAATGCGGAACACGGCCTCCCCCTGCGGAACGGAGACTACGTTAAAATCACCATTGCAGACGAGGGGTCGGGGATACCGGAAGAGCATCTACAGAAAATATTTGATCCCTATTTTACGACCAAGGAAAGCGTGAGCGGACTCGGGCTGTCTGTGGCCTACTCTATTGTCAAGGCACACAAGGGATACTTGTCCGTTGAATCCAATGTGGGTGTAGGGACTACCTGCACACTCTTTCTCCCTGCCGCGCAGCAGGCGTCCCCGGAACGCTGACAGCAAAGACTGCAAC
>Ga0209633_10003400_pt1 | contig 14721 bp, 13 predicted proteins | sample Cruoilmetagenom1_FD_187290 | JGI IMG/M metagenome (GOLD analysis project Ga0209633, IMG submission 187290) | Oil polluted marine microbial communities from Coal Oil Point, Santa Barbara, California, USA - Sample 1 (SPAdes) (version 2) | ecosystem: Environmental > Aquatic > Marine > Oil seeps ... | reverse complement strand
CAGCTTCCTGCACACGAAGTAGCCTCTAAAGGACGACTTCGTGTGCAGGAAGCTGATGCTCTACAAATCAATTTTTCTGAGATATCTTTAAAGCCTTTAAAAATTATTGCTAACCTTCCTTATAATATTTCAACTCAACTTCTCATAAAATGGATTGAGGGTGTGGCGCATATTAGTGGCCTTGTGCTGATGTTTCAAAAGGAAGTCGCTTTGCGCTTGGTAGCAAGTCCCCGCTCAAAAGCCTATGGACGTTTGAGTATTTTAACTCAGCTTCGTTTTCAAACGCACATCGCTTTTGATCTTCCGCCAAGCGCTTTTAAACCAGCACCAAAGGTAACGTCTTCCATTGTGGTTTTCAAGCCGCGCGCTTCTCATCCAACGGGTGATCTATGGGAGGCCATTAAAACTGTTACTCAAAGCGCTTTTGCACAGCGTCGTAAGATGCTCCGCAAAACCTTACAATCTCTTTTCTCAGAACCTGAAGCAACGTTAGCAGCTCTCAATTTGTCACCAACGGCGCGGGCAGAAGAGCTTTCTCCTGATGATTTTATAGCCTTAAGCCAAGCTTACCTTCAGGAAGCCCAATGATTAGATTAATTACGGGCACATTGCGAGGGCGGAAACTAGAAGTCCCTCCTTCCAAAATCACACGCCCAACAACAGACCGCGTGCGAGAGTCTATTTTTAATTTGCTTGAAAGCTATTTAGCTAAAAAAGAACGCTCCTTTGAGGGGGTTTTGGTTTTAGATGCTTTTGCAGGTTCGGGGGCTTTGGGCTTTGAGGCTCTATCACGGGGCGCAAAACACATCACCTTTTTCGAGCCTGCACCCGATGCCCTTAAAGTTCTTCAGCATAATGCAGCTCATTTAAAACTGCAGATATCTCAGATAAAAATTCAGCGTGTTGACGCGACAAAGCCTTCAAAATCAAAAGTCCCAGCTGATCTTATTTTTCTTGATCCTCCCTATGGGAAAGGACTATTGGGGTATGCGTATAAAGCTTTAGAAAGAGCGGGGTGGTGCGGACCAGAGACGCTTTTTATTTGTGAAACTTCTGATCAAGAAACACTGCCTGAGTTTTTGCAAGACGTCGTGATAATCCAGCGCACTTATGGGTCAACAGTAGTCAGCCTCATCGAATGGCAAACATAAGCCCCAGTAAGACCAACGCTACAAACTGAAACCCAACCCTTAACTGCATCATTTTATTTTGCTTTTTATCAGGGGTGTTAGGGTTGACCATACCAATAAGACCAAGGACTAAGCTTGCAAGAACAGCGAGACCAGCAAGAATAATTAAAATGGAAAGCAGCGTGTTCATTTTGAGAGAACCTTCTTATTTTAAAAAAATGGGGTATGGTGTATGATACACCTAATTAAGAATTCTGCAAACCACAGGCGCCTTCTTTATGGGTGCTTTATCAATATGATAGTTAAACCATGACCGATCTTTTCGCAAAAAATGCCTCCCAAACGACCCCTCAGAAATCTGAGGGTTCTCAAAGCTATACGGCTCAGGATATCGAAGTCTTAGAGGGCTTAGAGCCCGTTCGACGTCGTCCTGGAATGTATATTGGAGGGACCGATGAGCGTGCCTTGCATCATTTGGTGACAGAGGTGTTGGATAATTCTATGGATGAGGCTGTTGCCGGTCATGCAACTCGTATTGAGCTTGAGCTCCACGCGGATGGGCGAGTGAGCGTTCAAGATAACGGGCGTGGTATTCCCATTGACCCTCATCCAAAACATAAGGATAAATCGGCGCTGGAGGTAATTTTAACAATTTTGCACGCTGGTGGAAAATTCAGTAATACCGCTTATGAAACCTCTGGTGGTCTCCACGGTGTGGGCGTGTCCGTTGTCAACGCTCTTTCCAGCGATTTGTTGGTCGAGGTTATTCGCGATAAAATATTGTGGTCTCAAAGTTATAGCCGTGGTCACCCTGTATCGAAACTTGAAAACAAGGGGCCTCTTTCTAATCGCAGAGGGACAAAACTAACTTTCCTGCCTGATACGGAAATTTTTGGAGATAAGCTAAAATTCCGCCCTAAAACCCTGCATCATATGGCTCGCTCAAAGGCGTACCTTTTCAGAGGTGTTGAAATCCGCTGGAAGTGCGATCCAAGCCTTATTAAAGAAGGGGATGAAACACCAGCGGAAGCCGTTTTTCACTTTCCAAATGGCTTGGCAGACTTTTTAAAAGACGCGGTGAACATTGAACATGCTTTATTTGCAGAGCCCTTTTCAGGGTTAGGTCAGCTTGATGGACAATCTGAGAAAGTTGAATGGGCGATCACCTGGCTTACTCAAGGGGAAGGCTTTTTCACGTCTTATTGTAATACGATTCCAACACCTTTGGGAGGAACTCATGAAAATGGCTTTCGCCAAGGAATTACCAAAGCCCTTCGACAATATGGTGATATGACTGGTGTTAAAAAAGCAGCGCAATTAACATCTGATGATGTGCTCTCTCAGACTTGTGGCATTGTCTCGGTGTTTATCCGTGATCCTCATTTCCAAGGACAAACCAAGGATAAATTGGTCACACAAGGTGTGGGGCGTTCCGTTGAGAATCTGATTAAAGACCGTTGTGACCTTTGGCTTTCCCAGCATAAAGAAGAAGCTGATGCTTTATTGCAATTTTCCTTAGAGCGTGCAGAAGAACGTCAGCGTCGTAAACAAGATAAAGACACCGTACGCCAATCGGCTACAAAACGTCTACACTTGCCAGGTAAGCTTGCGGACTGTATTGCAAAGGACCGTGAAGACACAGAAGTTTTCTTAGTCGAGGGGGATTCTGCGGGAGGGTCTGCAAAACAAGCTCGTAATCGTAAAACGCAGGCTATTCTGCCTTTGCGTGGTAAGATTTTAAACGTGGCGAATGCGACACTTGATAAAATGAGGGCGAACCAAGAAATCACTGATCTTGGCAAAGCTCTTGGGTGTGGTTTTGGTAAAGATTGTGACCCTGAAAAACTGCGTTATGGTCGTGTTATTATTATGACCGATGCGGATGTGGATGGGGCTCATATTGCATCTCTTTTACTGACTTTTTTCTTTCAGCAAATGCACCCCCTCATTACCTCTGGTCGTATTTATCTAGCTTTGCCCCCGTTGTACCGCTTGTCTACTAAAGGAAAAGTTGTTTATGCTCACGATGATGCAGACAAAGAACGCCTTATGGAAAGTGAATTTAAAGGGAATCAAAAAGTAGAGGTGAGCCGCTTTAAAGGTCTGGGTGAAATGAACTGGAAACACCTGAAGGAAACGACTATGGATCCAGCTAGCCGCTCTCTCCTTAAGGTCAAACTCCCTCAAGAAAAAGGCCTTGAAAGTACGGAAACATCTGTTCCCGTTGAAGTCTTCATTGAAAATCTTATGGGCCGTAAGCCTGAAAAGCGTTTTGACTTCATTCAACAAAACGCTCAATTTGTTGATGATATTGATATCTAATAAATAATCCTTTTAATTTCTAGGGGCGTTTGAATCGCCTCTAAAAGACATTTCATAGGCCCAATCAAGCCATGGAAGAAGTTTTTCCATATCTTTTGATTCAATAGTGGGACCACCCCATAGGCGAAGAGAAGGCGGTGCCCCCCCATGGTTGTTGATATCATATGCTATGTTACGTTCTGCTAAAAGCCCTGTCATCTTAGCTAAAAAGGCGCGATGTTCTTTTTCATTCAAAGCAAGAATTTTAGGATCTACCAGCTTTAGGACAATGGTCGATGTTGAACGTGTTTGAGGGTCTGTTGCCATGAACTCAACCCATGGTGTGCACTCAACCCATTGCTCTACGATTTTAAAATTACTTTGAGAGTGTTCAATGAGTGTTGAAAGCCCTCCCCCTTTTTGTGCCCATTTGAGGGCTTGCAGGTAATCTTCTATACAAAGAAATGAAGGCGTATTTAAGGTTTTTTCTTCAAAAAGAGGCCCATAAAATTTATCGTCTACCCGTAGTTTGAATAAGTAAGGGAGAGGCCAAGGAGGTTGATAGGTATTAAGACGCTCAACGGCTTTGGGACTTAGAACAAGCATACCATGGGCTGATTCACTGCCAAGGCCCTTTTGCCAAGCAAAGACTGTTGCATCAAATTTTTCCCAAGGAATTGATGTTGTAAAAGCAGCAGAAGTAATATCCGCAATCACAAGGCCTGTGCGGTTTTTTTCTAAGAAGTCTCCCGTTGGAAAACGAACACCAGAGGTGCTGCCATTCCAGTTGAGAAGGATATCATTTGTAGAAGGAATATCTTGTATGTTGGGTAAGTCTCCATGGGAGGACTTGCGGACGTCGATATCCTCAAATTTTAGATGATTTGTGAGGTCTATTTGCCAGCGTTTGCTAAAAACATCGTGAGAGAAAACTGTTATGGGGACAGGTCCAAGTAAGTTCCAAAGAGCATTTTCAATGGCGCCTGTGGCTGAACCTGGTAATAGAGCAATCTTATGGTCCCTTGGAATTTCTAAAATAGTTCGGGTTAATTGAACAGCATCAGAGAGCTTATTTAGTCCATGGACAGAACGGTGAGAGCGCCCGATAGCAGCGTCTTTTAGTAACTCTAAAGACCAACCTGGGATTTTTGCACACGGCCCCGAGGAAAAATAAGGATGAGAGGGCTTTCCCTGCGGTTCCTTTAAGAAAGTTCCGCTGGACGAAGGGTTAGATGGGGTATTTTTCATAGTCAAGTAGCTTCTTTTTTAGGGGAGAACCCCAACGATAATTACCAATAGCACCATTAGAACATAGCACACGATGGCACGGTATTAAAAGACTTATAGGATTGTATCCAATAGCCGTTCCAACGGCTCGAACCGCTTTTGGGCGATCGATGGCATGCGCTACTTCTGAGTATGAGCGTGTTTCTCCTCGAGGAATATTTAAGAGAGCCTGCCAGACCTCATGTTGAAATTTTGTACCTGTAAAAAAAAGATCTGTTTTTGGTATTTTTTCTTTGAAAAGAGCGTCAAAGAAAGGACGTGTCTTTTCCCTGTCTTGAACAAAGAGGTTTGTTTTATAGTGGGAGCGCATTTCTTGTGGATCATCAGTCAACCCTAGAAAGGCAATCTTTTCTCTGCAAAGTCCTAATAAGATAGGCCCATAATCACTAGATTTAAAAATGCCGTAATAAATACTATTATTTGTCATTTTGGCTATTTTTTAACCTTTCGCTGTTATAGTGGTTTTATAATCTTTAAAAATAAGGAGGTAAAGGCTATGCAGTATTTTTTAACCATTATAAGCTTTTTATTTTTTTCTACAATGTCTTTAAAGGCAATATCTGTCAAGGCGGAAGCTTTTATTAAAAATGTCGTTATCTTGTCCGAGCCTCGTGCTTTTTTAACAAATGGAGAGGGGGATGAGTCGCTTTTAGAACTTTATCTCGGTGTTGAGCCCGATGATTTTGTTGAAGATGACGGCCTTGGAGATTACAATGAACTGCTTAATGTGCCAGATGAGTATATGAAAGAGGCTTAAGCAGCACCCCACCTTGCGGGTTTGTCTCGGATATCTACATGGACAAATCCTGATTTCGGATAGTATCCAACTCCTCCCATTTTGTAGGAAACAGCAAGATTCTTTAGTTCTCGAAGATGCTTGGGGAGCTTAATATCGATGGCACAACCCTTCATGTGATAGCTATTCTTTGCAACACCTGCATTTTTGCATCGTAACATGTTATTCGTTGAAGGGGAACGATATCCACTGATAACATCAAAGGTTGCCAGACCTGGAACGCGACAATCCATTTGCAAGCGATTAATAAGATTAATAAGCTCTGGATCTATATCATGGGTTTGGTTATTGTGATGGTCTCGTAAAAATGTTTTAAGCTGTGTCATGGCCTCAGGAATGATAACACCATTTTCTATGTAAGCGCCTTTAAACCATTCACCTGTGTGAATATTATGTAAAGCAATCTTTTTATCAAGACAAGCAGATGCTAGTCCAAAACGTGGAAGAATAAGGCTCGTTGAGACAAGGGCTGCTCCCTTTACAAGGAGATTTCGACGTGATATTTTCATAACCATATAAGATATATAGTATTATCTCTTTGTCTTTTCAATGTTTTTTCTATAAAAAATAGGAATTATTTTCATGACTACTCCCCTTATTACCGTGACACGCCTTTATACTGGTTCTGATGAGGAGAGTCATTTTGAAAATATACAAGTGCCACTCAAGGATGCTGGGGGCATTGGGTGTTTGTCTCAGAGCGTGTCCGCTACCGGCGTTATCTTTAGAACCATGCCAGGAGATTATCAGATGGATTGGCATAACACAGAGACACGCCAGTATGTTGTTATTGTCTCTGGGGCCGTTGAAATGGAAGTGGGAAGTGGTGAAAAACGTCGCTTTAAGCAAGGGGACATTGTCCTAAGTGAGGATAAAACTGGCCGTGGTCATAAAAGCCGTAGCGTTGATGGGCAGGAAAGAATTTCGCTCTTTATCACCCTTGAGTAGCTCTTTTGGCGATAAAAAAGCAAAGACTCAACTTTTGCGGGACGCACATACTAAAGGTATGCTTACGTTTCCACGGACTTCGCTTCACTTCTTTCTCATCCAAAACCACTTCGTTTAGCTATTTTGCAGAGGTTTCTATAGTTGATTAGTTTTGCGTGTACACGATGCGCAGCAACAAAGTGTAAACGTAAAAGGCTAGCTATAGATACTTATTTTTTGGGCTTCTTCACTGCTTTCTCTGATAAATCCTCGGCTAAGGCTTTATGTTCTTTTCGGCTAATAAAGGTATAAACTGCGGGCAGAACGAAAAGAGTAAACATCGTTCCAATAAGCATGCCTCCAACGATAACAAGACCAATGGGGCGACGACTCTCCATACCAGCACCATCAGCAAAGGCGAGAGGAACAGCTCCTAAGACCATGGCAAGGGTTGTCATGATAATAGGTCGTAAACGTAAACGTGACGCTTTAATCACGGCATCAACCCTTGATAAGCCTTCTTCTTTTAGGGCGTTGGCAAAATCTACGATTAAAATACCATGCTTCGTGATCAGACCAATTAGAGTCATAAAACCAATCTGGCTATAAATATTGGAGGTCTGTCCAAAGATTTTAAGGAAAATTACAGCACCCGCAAGAGATAGAGGCACACTCAGGATGATGATCCAAGGATCGCGCCAGCTTTCGTACTGAGCGGCCAAGACCATAAAAATGAAAAGGAGAGCCAAGACAAACATTTTTACCATGGTGAGGCTTTCTTCGAGGAATTCTTGGCTACTACCAGAGAAGCTGACCTGTGTTGATGAATCTCCAACAGTTGCTTCAACAATATCGCGGGATTTTTCTAAGACCTCACCAAGACCAAAGCCTTCTTTCAAGCGACCACTGATGGTAACGGCACGCATACCTCTAATGTGGCCAATTTCAACGGGAGAGGATGTTTTATCAATACTGATGACCTCAGAGAGGGGCACCATGGTTTCTTTGCGTTGACCACGACTACCTACACTACTGCCTTTAATAAAAATATTAGCTAGGTCTTCAACGGTTTGGCGGACATCATCATCCACTTGAATGCGAACGGAAAAGAGCTTACTTTCTTTTTTGAATTTGCTAATGGGTTTGCCACCAACAAGAGTATCAAGGGCTGAGGAAATTTGATCAATTTCAATACCAAGGATGGCAGATTTTTCGCGGTCAATGGTAACGATGTACTCTTGAGCATCGCTACTGATATCAGCTTCAACGGTTTTGGGTTCAAAAAAGCCCGTTTTATTTAGGGCGCTCATGGCTTTATGGGCTTTAGCTGTTAAGGCTTTGAAGTCTTGGGTGCTGCTGATGACCAGATCAAAGCTATCACCCGATTTGCTACTTCCAAGGCTTGTACCGCTAGAGTATGCAATAACGTTTAAGCCAACGATATCATATAGAGCAAGGCGGATACTTTCCGCAACTTCTTTAGTTGATCTTGAGCGTTTTTCCCAAGGCACAAGAAGGTTAAGAGAGTGGGATTCACCTGGTACTTGGACAATAGAAAGGCGTTTATCCATTTCAGGGATATCTTTTAAAACAGCTTCGGCTTGTTTGACGTACTTGTCTACAAAATCAAGATTCGCATTGTTAGCTAAAGGCACAGAGCGCATGGTGAGCTGTCCTTGGTCTTCGCGAGGAATGTACTCATCCTTTAAAGATTTATAGGCAAAAATAGAGAGGCCAAAGAAGAGAAGACCAACAAGAATGACAAGGAAAGCGCCATTGAGTTTGAAAGTCGTCTCTTTATTGTGGAGAAGCTCTGTGTGGGGAACAGAAACTTTCACATCGGATTTAATAAAAAAGCTAAGAAGGCGACCGTAGGAATCATCTAGTTTATTAAGCCAGAGTTCAATTTTTACGTCTAAACGTTTGAAACGTTTTTTGAGCGTGAGGTTGCCGTCATCTTTTTCTGCCGCTAGTTTCAGGTTATGGGCTTTTAAAAGGCGGCCACACATCATAGGAGATAAGGTCAGGGCAACAAACCCAGAGATAATAACGGCCCCTGCTAAGGTCATGGCAAATTCTGTAAAGAGTTTACCCGTTGTTCCAGGGATAAGGGTGATAGGCGCATAAACCGCGGCCAAAGTGATGGTCATGGCAATAATGGCAAAGCTTATTTCTTTAGCCCCCTTAAAGGCTGCTTGAATGGGATTCATCCCTTCTTCAATATAGCGGTAAATATTTTCAAGCATAACGATGGCGTCATCCACCACCATACCAATAGCGAGAACCAAGGCTAATAGGGTCAGAATATTTAAGCTGAAACCCATAAGTTGCATAAGGAAAAACGTTCCGATCAAAGAAACAGGAATGGTCACGAGAGGAATTAAGGTTGCTCGATAAGACCGTAAGAACAATAAAACAACAATGATAACCAAGAAAGTGGCTTCAAAGATTGTTGTATAGACCTCTTTAATAGAGCGATCGATAAAAATAGTTTTATCGTTGGCAATTTCCAACTTCATGCCATTTGGAAGAAGACGTTGTAATTTAGGCAATTCTTTTTCTAGTGTTTTGGCAATGCTTAAGGGGTTTGCAACGGATTGTTTCGTGATGGCAATGGCAATAGCTGGCTTATCATTAAAACGGACTTGAGATTTTGTATCTACCGTTGAAAGCTCAACATAACCAATATCCCTAAGGCGTAACAAAGCTCCATTGCGCTCGCCTAAAATAATATTACTGAAATCAACCTCTGTAATGAGGGGAGCTTTTGTTGTAACTAGAATTTCTTCATTTTTGGTTTTAATGTTACCAGCAGGTTTTTCAATGTTTTGAGATTTGATGGCCTTGGCAATTTCATTAGGCGTAATTTTGAAGTTAGCCATTTTAACAGGGTCAAGGACGATGCGCATTTCAAACTCACCACCCCCATAAATATCAATACTGGAAACACCATTGATGGATTCCAGCTGACTTTCAAGAAAGCGGTTGGCATAGTCGGCAAGTTCTTCGATGTTATGTTGTTCGCTATGAAGAGCTAAGTGGATGATAGCAACAGCATCGGCATCAGCCTTTTTAATACGAGGTTCGACTACACCTTCAGGAAGCTTCTGTCGTACACGGCCAATTTTATCGCGCACGTCGTTTACGGCCCCATCAATATCGCGTTCGATATTAAAGGTCAAAGTGATGCGGCTTTCTCCCGTAGAGCTTTTAGACTTCATATCTTTCAAACCCTCAATGCCCGATAAGGCATCTTCGAGGATTTTTGTAATGGTCGATTCAATAATAAGAGGGCTTGCCCCTTCAAGCTGTGTCGAAATACTGACCTTGGGATAGTCGATTTGAGGGTATTGGCGAACTTGCAGTTGTTCAAAAGCAACGATGCCTAACGCAATGATAATCAGCGAGAGCACTGTGGAGAGAACGGGGCGTTTTATACAAAGGTCTGTTAGTTTCATCTAACTTCCTACTTCTTGCTTGTGTTTGAGAAAAGAGCTTTTAAATTATTATTTGTTTTATTGTAGTAGCGAGCCTTAGGCCGTGGTTTTGCTTTGTAGGAAGCAGGTGTCACAGGCTTATCTGCAGTCTCTCCTTTAGCACTGGTTGCTTCTACAGCTGCGTCTTTGGGGTCAGTTGTTGCTTCCGTTGGAGTAGAAGGTTCTCCAGAAGTTTTTTCCTCTTTTTGGGAGGCGTCTTGCGTGGGCTCCACAGCCTTTTCAGCGTTGTCTGTTTTTTCTACGCTTGCTGATGAAGAAACTTCCTTTTCAGGATCTCCGCCATCTGCTTTTGGTTCTGTTGTTTTTTTCGCTGCTTTTTTAGGGGTAAAAAGACCTTTAATTTTCATCCATAAGGACGGTCCCTTACCTTTTTCTAGGGCAGGTTTTGTTTCTTTTTTCGTTGTTTCTTTTGCTTCAGTTGTAGCCGAGACTTCGTCTTCTGGCGATTCAAGGCCTATGCTGCGAAGATCAAAACTTACAGGTACACCATCGGCAACTTTTTGATGTCCAACGGTAAGAATAATATCACCTTCTTTTAGATTTTTTGTGATTTCTATCCGATCTTTTTCTTGAATACCGGTTAACACCTGCACACGCAGAGCAACATATGAACCAGGATGTGGGTGTTCAATAACTCTCCAAATATAGGTTTGATCAGAGATGTTTACAATGGCTTCTTCCGGTACGATAAGACTATTATCTTTAGAACCAACGATGACCTTTACACGCACAAACATGCCAGGTTTTAAGAGATTTTTCTTGTTGGGAATAGTTGCTTGTATGGCGATGCTTTGGGCACCTGTATCAATCTGAGCATCAATGGCTTCAACTTCGCCAGGGAATTCTTGGCCTGGGTAACTATCGACGGATATCTTAATACGCTGACCAACATTGAGGTGGGGGATAAATTTAGACGGCATTTTAAAGTTAACCTTCATAGGATCCATATCAGTAATGGAAATCAAATCAAGGTCTGCTGTAATAGGAGTTCCTGCACTGATGTGATGTAGGCCAACAATGCCATCAAAAGGAGCTCGAATCTTTGTATCATCGAGATCTTTTTGAGCTTTTTCAACACCAGCTTGGGTTTTTAGAAATTGTGCGCGGGCTTCTTCAAGCTTTTTAGCCGTTCCAAATTTTTTATCACTAAGCTTTTTTTCGCGCTCAAAAGAGGATTCAGCAAGAGTAAGTAAGGCTTGAGCTTCTTTAAGTTGCGCACTATAGGTGCGATCATCTAGTTCAAATAATAAATCACCTTTTTGCACATTTTCACCACCAACAATATATACCTTGGAGACTAAGCCTCTAATTTGTGCTTTTATAGTCACAAAGTGGTCAGCTTCTAGTGTACCAACAACGGTCATTTCACGGGTTAGGGAGCCTCTGCGAACTTTGTCGACTTCAACACGAACACTGTCTGGACGGGCTAATTTTGCGTCGTCTTTTCTAGATAAATAGAAACCTGTGCCGATTAGTGAAGTCACAAGAATTGCAATGGCGATGCCGATTAAAGTTGGTTTTTTGATAAAATCCATTTAACTTTCCACATTTTTCTACTATTAACTTAGGTACAGTGTATCTAAAATAAGTTAACTTTTTATAAAATTTATGAACAAACCTTAGAGTAATTTGGTCCAATTGGCAATGCAAGAACAAAAAAATCATCCCCCGTTGCAGATTCTGCAAGTCCTTCCGGCTTTACAGTCGGGAGGGGTAGAGCGCGGTACCATTGATCTCGCGTCTTTTTTACAGAAAAAAGGCCATACGCCTTTTGTTGCCTCAAAGGGCGGCGATTTATGTCGTATTTTAGAGGAAAAAAAAATAAAACATTTTTCTTTTGATCTCGCCTCTAAAAACCCCTTAGTCATTTTAAAAAATGCTTTTCGCCTAAAAAGTATCATCAAAGCCAATAAAATTGATCTCATTCATGCCCGATCGAGAGCTCCTGCGTGGAGCGCCTATCTTGCTTCAAAAATAACAAACATTCCTTTTGTAACTACTTTTCATGGGACCTATAATTTTCAAAAAACGTTTTTAGGCCTTCTTAAGAAGGCTTATAATTCTGTTATGGCCCGTGGTGAGGCGGTTATTGCGATTTCACAGTTCATCCAAGATCATATTTCGGCTCATTATTTAAAAAACCTAAAGCCTAATGCCCTTAGTTTAATTAATCGAGGTGTTGATTTAAAGGAATTTAATAGAGCTACCGTTTCACAAGATCATATTCAAAGTTTGAAAAAGCAATGGAGCCTTACGACTGAACATAAAATTATTTTAGTCCCAGGACGCTTAACACGCTGGAAAGGACAAGGTATAGTGTTAAGAGCCCTTGAGAATCTTATCTCGCAGAACCCTTACCTCGTCTGTGTGTTTATTGGTTCTGATCAAGGTCGTCATGCTTATACACAAGAGCTTAAAGAACAGGTGAGGAAAGCTTTGCTGGAGAATAATGTGCGTTTCATGGACCATGTGGATGATATGCCAGCAGCCTATTGTATGGGGGATTTGGTGGTGCATGCCTCAACTGATCCAGAGGCATTTGGTCGTGTTATCATTGAGGCTCAGGCCATGGAAGTGCCCATTATCGCTTCAAACTTAGGAGCGCCTGCTCAAACAATAGAGCAGGGCAAAACAGGCTGGCTTCATAAGGCTGGAGATGCGGAGGACTTAGCTGCAAAAATTAGGCACGTTCTTGAAACAGATTGTAGCCCTTTTACAAAGAAGGCCCTAGACCATGTGCAAGAAAATTACAGTGACCAGCTTATGTTTGAAAAAACAATTGCTGCCTATGAACGCGTTTTAAAAAGAGATTGTTAAGGTTATGTCTAAAATAATACTACCTCACCCTCAAAAAATTCTTGTTATTCGTCACGGTGCTTTTGGTGATGTTGTAAAATCTTTAGGCGCCTTCCAGATTATTGCCGAGAACCATAAACAAGACCATATTACTCTTCTTACCATGCCTTTGTTTGAAGATTTTTGTAAAAAAACAGAGTTTTTTGATGAGGTGATGTTGGATGAAAGGAGACGCAGTCCTTCTCATTATCTAAAAATCACAAATCAAATCCATGAGAAAAATTTTGATTTTATTTATGATCTTCAAGGATCTAAACGGACGGGACGTTATTTCAAGATTCTTAACTTTCGTCGTAAAGTCCAATGGTCCGGTAATGTTAAAGGATGCGCCTTTTATCAAAAAATGTCTCAAAAGAAAATGTTACATCCTTATGAGCGCTTAGCAGAGCAACTTCGTATTGCAGGTCTTGATTTAAAGGGAAAGACGAGTTTGCAGCCTGATTTGTCTTGGCTCAAGATAGGCCTTCCCCTAACTCTTCCTCGGAAATTTGTTTTAATGATTCCAGGAAGTTCTCCTCATACCCTTGAGAAAAGATGGCCGTCTTTATTTTACGCAGACCTTGCAACGCGCTTAAAAGATCGAGGTTTTGAAACGGTGATTGTAGGCGGGCCAAATGAGACGTCCATCGCTCAAGAAATTAAACAACCATCCCCTCTGGCTTTGGATTTGACAGGCAAGACGGAACTTCATGATATTTTAGGCATTGCTCACCGTGCCAAGGTTATTATAGGAAATGATACGGGGCCTCTGTTTTTAGCTTGTGCTTCTGGTAATCCAACCTTTGTGCCGTGGTCAAGCTATTGCAAGGCTGAACTTAATGCGCCTCGAGGGGATAACATATCCCTTTTTGAAGAACCCATCTTATTAAATTTAAACCCTGATAGACTATGGTATGCCATGGAGAAGGTTTTATAGTGTCGAACCCCCTATTTTCTCAGGCCTTACTTAGGTGTCGAAAACAGCGTGCTCAACATACTTTTCAGCAAGTTGCTTATCTTGCTCAGGACCTTGAAGAAACATTGATCGAACGCCTGCCAAAAAACAGAGAGAGCTTAAATAAAGTCCTTCTTATTGGATGTCCAGCAGGCCTTCCACAAACCCATTTAAAAGGCGTCTCTATCGATGTCTTTGACCCTTTTTTAGAAGAAAGTTTTATAGAAAATAAGCTGCCCTTTCAAGAAGGTCACTATGATCTTGTCTTAGAAGGATTTATTTTTCATTGGTTGAATGACCCTTTAGGGTATTTGTGTGATATAAAGCGTCTTTTGAAGCCTGGCGGTCTGTACTTATCAGGTTTTTTAGGGGGCTCCACCCTAACAGAACTACGTCAGGTTCTTTTAAAAACAGACATTGACCTTTATGGGGGCGCATTTGCGAGAGTGTCCCCCATGATTAAGCCTGAAGCTGCAACCCGTCTGTTGCAATCTGCTGGTTTTAAAGATGCTATCGTTGATCATGAAGAAACTGGCGTGTCTTACCCTCATATCAAGTCTCTTATTCAAGATTTACGAGCCATGGGGGAGTCTAATGCGTTGACGGACCAGAGATCTCTGAAAATTTCAAAGGATTATTTTGAGCAGGCTCAGCAAAATTACCATGTCCTTTTTCCTCAAAAAGGTGAGAGTCTTTTGGCAACTTTTGATTTAGTACACATGACAGGCTGGTCAGTTTAGTAAAATTCCACGTATTGGGTGCAATGACTATAGAAAATAAGACTTGAATTAGGCTATTAATTTATTATATAGTTTTTTTGTTTGAAAAAAGGACTGCGCATCATGATAAAAATATTCCGAAATGTTAATTTTATTTTCCATGGGCAGGGTATAAACCTTCGCCTTTAGGCGGAATTGCTTTAGCTCACTAATAGTTTATACTAGCCGTATGTTTAGCTCAGATAGATATAAGCGCGGAGCGCATACAGTTTTG
>Ga0209633_10003399_pt1 | contig 14723 bp, 16 predicted proteins | sample Cruoilmetagenom1_FD_187290 | JGI IMG/M metagenome (GOLD analysis project Ga0209633, IMG submission 187290) | Oil polluted marine microbial communities from Coal Oil Point, Santa Barbara, California, USA - Sample 1 (SPAdes) (version 2) | ecosystem: Environmental > Aquatic > Marine > Oil seeps ... | reverse complement strand
AATGGTGGGAATTATCATCAAAACCACCAGATATGCAACTCAAACTTTTTAGCTAGACACCATGCTACCTAAGAAAAGTAGAATTTTAAACGGTTTTATTGACTTGGAAGTGTGATTTTACAAATAATCGTACTTTTATCGGACACTAATGTTTTTTAATAGAGATTTTTTTACAGTTTCTTTAATTTTATTATAATCTTTGGCTTCAAACGGATTAAAATAATCTGCTTTAATATCATAATACTCTAAATCAGGATAAATAGAAATTTCTTCTTTTGGAATGCTAACTATTTGAAGTGTTCTTGTTTCTTCATTTACATTGTATTCAATCTTATTTAAATCATAAGCAATAGTAACGTCAGCATTAACAACAACTAAAGCTCTTTTTTCTGAAATAAAAAATTCACTAAATAATGCTTTAGAATTTTTATAGTTAAAAACTTCACTAAAGTGACCTTCTGTAACAATTAATTTACCAACATTTTTAATCTGTTCTTGTATCAACATTGAGTTTTCGTACAAGACAGCTTTGTCGTCATTTTTATTTTGGAAATATCTATAGCCAAATAAAACTAACAGTGTACCAATAATACCAAATGCTATTTTTTTCATAAGAAATATATTACTTGGTTATTTGTTGTAAACCTTGTGTACTTTTTTAAATTCTCCCCTTTGGGGAGATGCTGAAAGCAGAGGGGCTTATTCTATCTGACAAACTCTTAAAGTATTAACCATCCCTTTAGCTTTAACTGGCATTGAGGTTAAGTTAATCACATAATCTCCTTTTTTTGCATATCCTTTTTCAACAGCGATAATATTAATATCTTCAACAGTATCGTCAGTACTCTTCATTTTATCATAATAATGAGCTTTAACTCCCCATAATAAATTGAGCATTGCTAAGATTCTTTTATTCGAAGAAAAAGCTAAAATATGTGTTTTTGGTCTCCAAGAAGATATTTGAAAGGCAGTATAACCACTATTGGTTAACGTAGAGATTACAGTAACTCCAATATCATCAGCCATTTGAGCTGCTTGATAGCATATAGTTTTTGAAATGAATCTTTCGTTTACACTTCTTACAAATGAATCAGATTTAGTTATTAATGGTGAGTCTTCTACATTTTCAATTATTGAACGTATTTTTTGAATTACTTCAATAGGAAATTCGCCTACAGAAGTTTCACCCGATAGCATTACTGCATCCGCTCCATCCATAATTGAATTGGCAACATCATTTACCTCAGCTCTAGTAGGTACCTGACTTGTGATCATAGTTTCCATCATTTGTGTAGCAATAACTACCGGAATTCTAGATTTTTTTGCTTGAAGTACTAATCTCTTTTGTATTAAAGGTACTTTTTCCATGTCTACTTCAACTCCTAAATCACCTCTTGCTACCATTAATCCATCACAATGAGGTGTGATTTGTTGAATATTAGCAACAGCTTCAGGCTTTTCAATTTTTGCCATGATTGGTATCCTAAAATCTGAATTTTTGGTAATTAATTCTCTTAATTGGATAAGATCTTCTGCATGTCTTACAAAAGAAAGAGCAATCCAATCGACTTCCATTTTAATAGCAAAAAGGGCATCTTCTCTATCTTTTTCAGTTAAAGCTGGTAGTGAAACATTGGTGTTAGGTAGGTTCACCCCTTTTTTAGATTTCAATTTACCACCTCTTAGTACTTTGGTTATGACTTCCGTATCACCATCTGTATTTATAACTTCAAAAAGTAGTTTCCCATCATCTACCAAAATATGTTCTCCAACTTTTACATCTTGAGGAAATTTTTGATAGGTCATAAATGCCTTTTCTTGATTCCCTTCACATTCTTCTGTAGTAAAAGTAAAAGTATCTCCTTTTTTTAGTTTTACTTTTTCGGCCATGACACCAACACGTAATTTTGGTCCTTGCAAGTCAGCTAAAACGGCAACATTATAATCTTTTTGTTGGTTTATTTCTCGAATGATCTTAATCTTTTCAGTAACATTATCATAATTGGCATGAGAAAAGTTTACTCGAAATACATTTACTCCTGCGGTCATCATTTCTTCAATAATTTCTTTGGTATCACAAGCTGGACCTAAGGTGGCAACTATTTTGGTTTTTTTACGATTTCGCATATATTTAGAATATTAAATAATCTTTAGATTTTAATGTTAATGGGTCAATAGCATAAGAAGTAATCACTCCTTTTATTTTTTTTATATTTTGGATTAATGATTGCAATGAATTTATGTCAAAATCTCCAATAATTTTTAAAAAAAAATCAACCTCTTTTTTTTCGTCAATTAAATAGTCTGTTTTAGAATCTTCTTCAAATAAATAATTCTTATCAGTATTTATAACTGTAAAAATATGTTTATTGGCTAAAAGTGTCCAGGAGTAAAAATTAAGATTACATGTGTAATTAAATACTGTAAATGAACAGTTTTTGTCTGTAAATTCTAAACCTTTTGGATTACAATTTAAATTGATATTTAAATTTTTATTCAAATAGTAAGCCAGTCGATAATCTTCTAAAGTACTATTTATGGCTATAAGCGAATAATCATGCTCAAATTCATAATCTAATGATAGTATTTTAGACATATATCTAAATTAAATTTATGCGAAATTAACCATTGTTTTGGTAAAAAAAGAGAATTTTTACGAAATCGTTGTATTTATGTTGAGATGATTTCTAAAACCACAGAGATTAAAGAGTAATAACATCTTGTAATTTATAATAAGCTCGTTTTGAAGCAATTTCTTCAGCTTTTTTCTTAGAAGTAGCTCTACCTTTAGATAGCATTTTATCATTTATAAATAGTTTTACACTAAAATGTTTAAGAACGTCTTTACCAGTGTCTTCATAAACTTCGTAATTGATTTGCTTCTTAACTTTTTGACACCATTCTATCAGTACACTTTTATAACTAGTAATTTTGCCTTGTAAACGTTCTATGTCAACATAAGGTTCAATAACGGTTTTGTGTATGAATTTTTCACAAGTTAAATGACCTTTATCTAAAAGTACAGCACCTGTTAAAGCTTCAAAAAGATTACCATGAATATTGTTACCAAAATTTCTTTTAGGCACGTTACTTACAACATAATTAATAAGTGATAAATCTTTTCCAATTTCATTCAGATGTTCTCTACTTACTATTTTAGAACGCATTTGAGTTAAATCTCCTTCAGTACCTAATGGGATTTTATTAAATAAATAGATGGCGATTGTTGAACTCAGTATAGCATCTCCTAAAAATTCTAACCTTTCGTAATTTAAAGGTTTACCAGATGAGGTTATTTTTTTTACTGAACTATGTGTGAATGCTTTTTTATAATATTTTAATGTATTCGGTTTAAACCCAATAATTTTTTTGATTGCAACCAAAAAAATCTCGTCTTTTTCTGTACGAGATTTTAAGATGTTTCTAATAAAGTCCATTTGGCTAATCTTCAATTTTTTTAAAAAGCACACAAGCATTATGTCCTCCAAAACCGAAAGTATTGCTCATGGCAACTTTAACGTCTCTTTTTTGGGGTTTGTTAAACGTGAAGTTTAGTTTTGGGTCAATACCATCATCATCAGTAAAGTGATTAATGGTTGGAGGTACAATACCGTGTTTCATGGCTAAAATTGAGGCGATGGCCTCAATAGCTCCAGCAGCACCTAAAAGGTGTCCGGTCATTGATTTTGTTGAATTGATATTTATAGAATACGCATGTTCTCCAAAAACTTCTTTTATAGCTTTAGATTCAGCAATGTCTCCTAAAGGAGTAGAAGTACCATGCATATTTATAGCATCAACTTCATTAGGTGAGATGCCTGCATTATGTAAACAATTTTTCATAACACTTATAGCTCCTAAACCTTCAGGATGTGGTGCGGTAACATGATGAGCATCTGCAGACAAACCACCGCCGAGTAATTCGGCATAAATAGTTGCTCCTCTAGCTTTAGCATGTTCATATTCTTCAATAATTAAGGCACCAGCACCTTCGCCTAATACAAAGCCATCTCTGTCTTTGTCAAAAGGTCTTGACGCTGTTTCAGGACTTTCATTTCTTGTTGAAAGTGCATGCATGGCATTAAAGCCACCCATTCCAGCAATAGTTACAGCAGCTTCAGAGCCGCCAGAGACAATAACATCTGCTTGTCCTAAACGGATGTAATTCATAGCATCTATCAAAGCATTTGCTGATGATGCACAAGCAGAAACCGTTGTAAAATTTGGACCTCTAAGTCCGTGTTTGATTGAAATTTGACCAGGAGCCATATCTGCAATCATTTTAGGAATAAAAAAAGGGTTAAAGCGAGGTGTGCCGTCGCCAGCAGCATAATTCAAGACTTCATTCTGAAAAGTTTCTAAACCGCCAATACCAGCTCCCCAAATAACACCTATTCTACCTCTATCTTCTTTTTCAAAATCTAAACCAGCATCTAAAATAGCTTCATTAGCAGCAACCATGGCATACTGCGTAAACTTATCCATTTTACGAGCTTCTTTTCTACCTAAAAATGCAACGGCGTCAAAGTTTTTGACTTCGCAGGCAAATTTTGTTTTAAAATGAGTAGCGTCAAAATGAGTAATTAGAGCCGCTCCGCTTTTACCGGCAAGCAAGGCTTCCCAATATTCGTTAACAGTGTTTCCAATTGGTGTAAGAGCACCAAGTCCAGTTACAACTACTCGTTTTAATTCCATAGATATGTAAGAGTTCGATTGTTATTATAAAAATATACGAGCAACTCATTAACATAGAGTTGCTCGTATACAATATTTAAAGTATCGTTAAGATTACTTTTTAGCTTCTTCTATATAGCTTATTGCTTGACCAACAGTTCCAATGTTTTCTGCCTGATCGTCTGGTATTTGAATATCAAATTCTTTTTCAAATTCCATGATTAATTCTACAGTATCTAAAGAATCTGCTCCTAAATCGTTCGTAAAGTTAGCTTCGTTAGTTACTTCATTTTCGTCAACGCCTAGTTTGTCAACGATAATAGCCTTTACTCTTGATGCAATGTCTGACATAATTTTTCTAATTTTTTAATTTAAATTTGAGGCAAAAGTAAAAAAACTTTAATTTAAAAATAGTATTTTCCTCAAAAAATATTGAGGTCTAATTTAAAAAAAATATTTAACTTTTATAGTATTCCTCATTAATTGTTAATAATAATTCTTTGTTTTGTAAAACAATTCAACGAAAATTTATGACCCGTATTGTAATTTTTGCTTCAGGTTCTGGAACTAATGCCGAGAATATCATGAAGTATTTTCAAAATAATACCGTTGCTACTGTTGTACGAGTGCTTTCAAACAAGAAAGATGCCAAAGTTTTAGAACGTTCTAAAAAACTGAACGTTAGTTGTATATCATTCAATAAAAGTGATTTTTTTGAAACAGATAGTATTTTAAATCTACTTAAAAAAGAGGCTGATATAATTATACTTGCTGGTTTTTTATGGAAGATACCCGAAAAAATAATCAACGCTTTTGCGGATAAAATTATAAATATTCACCCCGCCTTATTGCCTAGTTATGGAGGTAAAGGAATGTACGGAATGCATATTCATAGAGCAGTTATTAACAATCAAGAAAAGGAAACAGGTATTACCATTCATTATGTCAATGAAAATTATGATGAAGGTGCCATTATTTTTCAAAAAAAGGTTTCAGTTTTGAAAGATGATTCACCAGAAACTGTCGCTCAAAAAGTACATCAGTTAGAGTATGAATACTTCCCAAAAGTAATTGAAAAAGTAATTCTAGAAAATGGCTAAAAAGAAATTTTATGTAGTTTGGAAAGGTAAAAAAACAGGTATTTTTAATTCATGGAATGCTTGTAAAAAACAAATTGACGGATTTACTGGAGCTGAATACAAATCTTTCACTTCTAAAGACGAAGCAGAAAAAGCCTTTAAAGGTAATTACGAAGATTACAAAGGTAAAGACACCAAAAAAGTTAAACTTTCAGAAGCTGAATTAAAGCGTATAGGTAAACCTATTGTACCTTCTATTTCTGTAGATGCAGCCTGTAGTGGCAACCCTGGTAAATTAGAATACAAAGGTGTTGATACCATTACAAAAAAACAATTGTTTATTCAAGGTCCTTTTGAAAAAGGGACTAATAATATTGGTGAATTTTTAGCATTGGTTCATGGCTTAAGTTATTTAAAAAAACAAAAAAGTAAGCTGCCTATTTATTCTGATTCTAAAATTGCAATGAGTTGGGTAAAAAAGAAGCAATGTAGAACCAATTTGCCTATTGTTGAAGAGAATAAAACGTTATTTAATTTGATTTTTAGAGCAGAAAAGTGGCTCAAAGAAAATACCTATACGACTTCTATTTTAAAATGGGAAACCAAAGCTTGGGGTGAAATTCCTGCTGATTTTGGGAGGAAGTGAATTAGTATTCATCGTTTTGTATTAAATGATAGTGGTTTACTTTCTTATTTCAATCACAACAACATATTTTTAGCACGTTCTACCGCTTTCACAAATGTTATAATTTCTTCTTTAGTATTGTAAAAAGAAAATGATGCTCGTACCGTACCTGGTATATTATAGAAATCCATAATAGGTTGTGCACAATGATGACCTGTACGTACAGCTATACCTAATTTATCTATAATAGTACCGATATCATAAGGATGTAATCCTTCAATATTAAATGAAATTACCGAAGTTTTTTCTGATGAAGTACCATAGATTCTTAATCCGTCAATAGCTAATAATTTTTCAGTTCCGTAAACTAACAGTTCTTTTTCATAAGTTGCAATAGTATCAAAACCAATATTATTCATATAATCAATAGCAACACCAAAGGCGATGACTCCAGCAATGTTAGGCGTACCTGCTTCAAATTTATGTGGTAAATCTGCATAGGTAGTTTTTTCAAAAGTAACTTCTTTGATCATTTCGCCTCCACCTTGATAGGGAGGTAGTTTGTTTAACCATTCCTCTTTTCCATACAAGATACCTACTCCTGTTGGACCACACATTTTATGGGCAGAAACCACGTAAAAATCAACATCTAATGCTTGTACATCGGCTTTAATATGTGGTGAAGCTTGAGCACCGTCAATCAAAACTGCAGCACCCACATTGTGTGCTAATTCAATAATTTTTTTGATAGGATTAATAGTACCCAAGGCATTTGAGACGTGATTTACAAAAACCAATTTTGTTTTGTTTGAAAGTAATTTTTCATAAGCATCTACTAATAGTTCTCCTTTTTGGTTGATAGGAATTACTTTCAATGTAGCACCAGTACGTTCGCAAAGCATTTGCCAAGGTACTATGTTTGAATGATGTTCTAACATTGAAACGATAATTTCATCATCCTTTTTTAATAAGGATGTAAACCCTGTTGCCACTAAATTGATACCATGAGTTGTACCTGAGGTAAAAATAATTTCATGTGCTTTTTTTGCATTGAAATGCTGTTGAATTTTTTTACGAGCTTGTTCGTAAGCATCAGTTGCTTCCTGACTTAAGGTATGTACACCACGATGAATATTGGCATTGTACCCAGAGTAATAATCTACAATAGCATCTATGACCACTTGTGGTGTTTGTGAAGTGGCTGCATTATCGAAATAGATTAAAGGTTTACCATTTACTTCTCTAGAGAGTATGGGAAAATCAGCTCTTATTTTTTCAATATCAAACATGTATCTTTTTTAGAATCTATCGGTAGAATCAGTACTAAACACAAAATTACAAAAATGAATTACACTTTAACTTGATTTCTCTTCAGATTTGATGAATTTTCTCAAATTATCAAGATAATATTACAAAAATTTATCTTCGTCTATGAAAAAACTCTTATGAATTGTAAACGAATTTTATGTCGAACTTGAGTTATTACATAATTTTTGTGCTTCAGAGATCACTTTTTCAATTTTAGTTACAGAAAAACGAAGTTCTTTTAGTTTGTGAGCAACTAATAAAAGTTCTTGAGTTAGAATAATATCATTCTCTATCAGAAGTTTTTTTTCGTTTTTTGTAAGTGAGGTTAATGTGGTAATAGGGTAAAGCCCGTAGTGATCTATGTTTTCACTGATACCGTCATTTTTAGGATAATCCCAACTTAATAGAATTAATCCTGCACATTTTCCATAATTAATTGCATCTTCTGTAAACCGAGTATTAGTTACTATCCACCCTTGTTTTAAAAAAGCTGTTTTGTTAGGGTCTGCATTCCATTTCTTCTGAACATCTAAAAATCTAGAATTTATATACAAAGGAATTTTTATATTACTTACCGTTTTAATATTTGAATGAAACTTACACTCTATAATAAATGTATTTCCTTCTTTTTCCGCCAACACATCAATCTCATGGGTAGCACATTCACCTTGTAAAAGCACACTTACTTGTGTTTTATATCCTTTTTGTTTTAGTATAGCACCAACTAACCGTTCAAACGGATAACCTGTTGGTCCTAAATCAAAAATGGCTCTTTTTAAACTGTATTTTGAAGCAAAAGTACGGTTTGATTTTTTTAATAAACGGAATGCTTTTTTGTAGATTTCTTTAGTGCTCATTCCGTCGTAAAGTTGTGGACTTAGCGTCTTGATAATCGAATGAATCATTTCATTTGATGCTCCACTTCTTTGAAGTGATTTTTTTAATTTCTCAAATGAGAATTGTTCTAATTCGCCAGAAGATTTTCTAATAAAAATTAAAGATTCATTCATATTGTTTCGTTTTAAAATCTCAATATTTCAGTCATAATTCCAAATCGGATAACATCTAATTTTTCTTGAAAATAGATATTATAATAATCCATACCATGATAAAATTGAACAAATAAGCCAATATCTTCCAAGAATTTTGGATGATAATAAAACGTTAAACTAGCATTCAATCGATTTAAATCAAAAGTGTTTAAGTTATTGTAATTATCAAGCATTAAAGATGTTTCTACTTTTAAAGAAAAGTTTGGATTACTATCTTTATCAGATTTGATAAACGGTAGTTTAAAAGCCGTGAAAGTATTATGCCATCTGAGTCCGCTATATTGACCTTGCAATTCTTCTAACATCCAACTTTTGGGATGAACTTCAATAGAGCTTTTGAAGAATTTGACAGCATTTAATGAGCTGCTATGTGATGTTTTTATTATACCTATTTCAAAGAAATTTGTAGCAAAGTTTCCTGATAGTAGATTAATAAGCTCATTTTCATCATAAAAATTTCCATCTTGACCATTAGAGTGATGGGCAATTCTTCCAAAAAAAGTATTGTGAATTTTTGATTGTTTGTTACCCATTACATAATAAAAAGAAACTTGGGGTATATAACTCGGGGTTTGTACAGGGTAGGATTCTTCGTTGTACATTCTAATAATAATTTGAGAAGTAAGTGCCGCCATCAATCTTGAATCTTTCCGCTTTCTGATAATAAAACTTGGACTAATATTTCCTTCAAACATAAGTGGAGCAATGTTACCAATATCTGTAGGAAAAGTAACATAACTATCCGTTTGATTAACCAATGCTATTTTTGATAAATCAAGCAAGGGGATACTATCTTTACTTTCTTGTGTGTATCCAAAATTAAAGATAAAGGGGATTAAAACTAAATTGTAGAAAATCTTATTCATCTTACATGTAAATAACGGTTATTATTTTTGTGGTATTTGTATTCACCTCAAAACTTGCTTTAGAAAACTTAGGACGATTAGACAATCCAATAGATTTATAATTTGAAAAACCAATTCCTTCTTTTGGTAAAACAAAGCGTTTATCTATTTTTCCATTTTTATTTTCGTCATGTAAGATATTTACAGCATACTTTCCTTTAGGTAAGTCTTTAAATGTTACGGTTGCTGTATTATCTTTAATTGTAGCTATATCTTTTCTATAATACTTTTTATATTTTTCATCAGGTATAGTACCCTCTTTATTATATATAGCAAATTGAACAACACCTTTAGAGTTTCGTAAGTCTTTAACTGTTACAGTTAAAGAATAGGTTTCGTAGTTGTTTTTAAGATTAAAAGACGTCAAAATAACTCCGATTATTAGTATGGATACTTTTTTGAATAAGTGTTTCATTTTATTATTTTATTATTTTCGGCAAACCACCATTTAGGATTTCGTTTTTTTATCAATCCAAATTTTTTAATAGCATGCGTTTCAATATGTGTTATTAAATCGTCAACAGAATCAGTTACAAATAGTAATTTCATATCTTCTTGACTAATACTTTCATTTTTAGCCATTACCTGAATGTGCTGACATAATTCTTTGTGATATTCAGAATCAAAAATTACAATAGGAAAATTTTGAATCATTTTGTTTTGTATCAATGTAAGGGCTTCAAATAATTCATCTAAAGTTCCTATTCCACTAGGCATCACTACAAAAGCAAAAGAATATTTCATCAATAAAAATTTGCGAACAAAAAAATAGCGGATATCTATCCATTTATGAAGATAAGGGTTAGGTTTTTGCTCAAACGGAAGGATAATATTACAGCCAACAGAATAGCCACCAGTTTCATAGGCTCCTTTATTAGCAGCTTCCATAATTCCTGGGCCACCACCTGTCATAATTGAAAAACCAATTTTTGATAATGCTTCACCAATTTTTACTGCATTTTTATAATGCTCAGAATCTTTTGTAAAACGAGCTGAACCAAAAACAGTAACACATGGACCAATAAAGTGCATTTTTCTAAATCCTTTTATAAAACTAAAAAAAACTCTGAATGAGAAAAACAACTCCTTAGCTCTAGAAAGTGGACCTCTTAAAAAAAGTGACTCATCAGTTTGTAAACGGTAGTTGTTTTTTTTCATTAGTTTACTTTTTTATAACTCCAAACCGCCAAACTATTCATGATAACCGCAAAGAGCAATGTTTTGCCAAATTGAGGTAAAATATCAGTAAAACTAGACCCTTTTAACATGACCATTCGCATTACTTCTACATAAAATTTTATAGGATTAAACTCAGTCAAAGCCTTTGCCCATTCTGGCATGCTTTCAATCGGGGTAAAGAGTCCGCTCATTAAAATAAAAATTACCACAAAAAACCAAGCAATAAACATGGCTTGTTGTTGGGTGTCGGTAAAATTTGAAATAAAGAGACCCATACCTAAAATCACCAAAATATAAATGGAGGTGTATACATACATCAAAATAGGGCTTCCTACCATTGGTACGTTAAAGAGCACTCTAGCAATAATTAGCCCTATAGTTAGTAATAGCATACCTAATACCCAAAACGGAAATAATTTACCGATAATAAACTGGTATTTTTTTATGGGGGTTACGTTCATTTGCTCTAATGTACCAATTTCTTTTTCACGTACAATATTCATCCCTGATAAGAATAAAGTTATCATAGTGACCAATAAAACCAATATACCTGGAACCATAAATGTTTTATAATTCAGTGTTTTATTATACCAAAAAGAAGGTATACTTAAGATGCTTTTTGGCATATTCTTCAAGTCAGAGGGCTGCATTAAATTAGTTTGTGCATTTTTATTAAAGCCTTGTACAATTTGGTTGATATACACGTTTTCAACACCTGCAGCAGCACCATCAATGGCATTTATCGTTATAGAAAGGTTTGTCTTTTTTTCTTTTAATAGATTTCTTTCAAAATAGTATGGAATTTCTAAAATCACATCAATATCTCCTTTTAATAGGGCAGCATTTGCCGTTTTACTAGAAGAGAAATGGGTAGTGACATTAAAATATGTTGAGGCATCAAATTTATCAATTAGAGCTCTTGAAAAAGAAGTTTTATCATGATCTATATAAGAAAATTTGATATTTTTCACTTCAAATGTAGCTGCATTCGAAAGAATAATAAGCTGAATTAAAGGCAATATAAAAATAAGCGGTAGCATTGCCTTATTTCTAAAAATTTGCTTGAACTCTTTTTGAATGATGTATCCTATTATCTTCATGTTCCCCTTTTAATTCCCCAAAAGGGGGAAATTGATTATTGAATTTGTCATTTTATTATTTTTATACGTCACAAATCCCCTCCCTTTGGGAGGGCTAGGGTGGGAATTTATTCCAACCTAATCTTATACTTCTTAATACTTAATACCATAAAAAATACAGTCATTCCTAATAAAATCAATGTTTCTTTCCATAGAATTGCTAATCCAACACCTTTTAACATGATTCCTTTTAATATAATGATATACCATGTGGCAGGAATAATAGTACTTATTATTTGTAAAATGTTGGGCATGCTACTAATTGGAAAAATAAATCCAGATAATAACATTACAGGCAGCAGTAAGCCCATTAGGGAAACCATCATTGCAGTTTGTTGTGTTTCAGAAATTGTTGAAATTAAAATGCCTAAGGATAGTGCATTGATAATAAATAAAACACTTTCTGCTCCTAATAAGAACAGGCTACCTTGTACGGGCATTTTAAAAATAAAAATACTTAGTGCAATAATGACTACAGCGTTGATTATGGATAAGAAAATATAGGGTACAACCTTACCAATAATTACTTGAAAAGGTTTTAAAGGCGATACCAATAAGATTTCCATAGTACCTAATTCTTTTTCTTTGGTGATAGAAATAGAGGTCATCATGGCAGAGACCAACATTAAAATAATAGTCATTACACCAGGCACAAACATAAAAACACTTTTTAGTTCTGCATTATAAGCCATTTTTGTTTGTGGAATAATTTGATAGGCAATTTTGATGTCTTTATTAATTTCTTGTTGATACTTTCGTAAAATAGAATTGGTAAAATTACTGATCGTATTTGCTGTGTTAGGATCGGTTGCATCAGTTATAATTTGGATAGTTGCTTTATTTTCTTTAATTAGTTTCTTGCTAAAATCATTTTCAAAAATAAGCACAGCTTTTACCTTTCCCTTTTTAAAAACAGCTTCTATTTCAGCTTCATTTTCAATAGCTTCTCGATTGCTAAAGTAGTTGGATGAAGAAATTTTATTGATAATTTCTTTGGTAGTAGCATCTTTAGATTTGTCTAGAATAGCAATATCAACATTGTTAATTTCATTGGTTATGGCAAAGCCAAAAAGCATAATTTGAGCTATAGGCATACCAAAGAGGATAAATAAAGAGCGTCTATCTCTAAAGATATGGTAAAATTCTTTTTTTATAAATCCTATAAATCTTTTCATCCCATCCCCAACCCTTCCCAAAGGGAAGGGAGTTTCTTTTTAATTGTTAATTATCTCTTTTCTTTTCTCTTTTTTCTAACATCTTTTTCAATAATTACCCTCTGGCTAATTTTAAAAACACATCATTCATACTAGCTACCTTATATTGTTTTTTAAGTTCTTTAGGTGTGTCTAAGGCTTCTATTTTTCCATCAACCATAATAGAAACACGATCGCAATATTCTGCTTCATCCATATAATGTGTGGTTACAAAAACGGTAGTTCCGTTATATGCTGTTTTGTAAATCATTTCCCAAAACTGTCGTCTTGTTATGGGGTCAACACCACCCGTTGGTTCATCTAAAAATATAATTTTTGGTTCGTGTAATAAAGCGACCGAAAAGGCTAATTTTTGTTTCCACCCTAAAGGTAAAGAGCTTACCAATTCGTTGGTTACTTTTTGTAAACCTAATTCATTAATTAATGCAGTTCTTTTTTCTTTAATTTGTGTCCTTGACAAACCATAAATTCCACCAAAAAAAGTAATATTCTCTTTCACAGTTAAATCGTCATACAAGGCAAATTTCTGACTCATATAACCGATATTTTTTTTGATATCTTCTGTATTTTTATACACGTCAAAACCTGCTACCTCTGAGTTTCCTGAAGTAGGCGTAGAGATACCAATCAACATTTTCATCGCAGTAGTTTTACCAGCACCATTTGCACCTAAAAAACCAAAAATCTCCCCTTTTTTCACCTCAAAAGTGATGGCATTTACGGCGGTAAAGTCACCAAACATTTTGGTTAAATTTTCTGCTTTTATGACATTTGTTTTTTTCATCTGGCTAATTCCATAAAAGTATCTTCAATAGTGGTTTCTGTAGGTTGAATTGTAATACTCTTCAATCCTTTATCTTCTAAAAACTGAATCAATGCTGTTGGATTAAAATTTTCTCTTTGATCTGTATAATGCACAAATTCCCCGAAAGGGTAAACACTATGATTGTGTTCATATGCATTGAGAGCTAAAATGAGTTCATACATTTTATCTGCTTTGATATCATATATTTTTTTCGGATAATGTTTTATAATCTCTTGAGGTGTATCAATTTCTAAGATTTTGCCATCTTGAATGAGTGCAATTCTATCGCATAATGCTGCCTCATCCATATAGGGAGTTGACACTAAAATTGTAATTCCTTTTTGTTGTAAGCGTTTGAGCATTTCCCAAAATTCTTTACGCGAAACAGGATCAACACCCGTTGTTGGTTCATCTAAAAATAATACTTTAGGTTTATGAATTAAGGCACAAGACAAAGCTAATTTCTGTTTCATTCCGCCAGATAGTTTTCCAGCCCTACGCTCCTTAAAAGGCTCTATTTGAACATAAATATCTTTAATTAAATCATAGTTTTCTTTTACAGTTGTCCCAAATATGGTGGCAAAAAATTCTAAATTTTCTTCTACGGTTAAATCTTGATACAGAGAAAAACGCCCAGGCATATAGCCTACATGATTTCTAATATCTTTATAGTTTTCAAGGGCATCATAACCTGCTACAGTTGCCGTACCTTCATCTGCAATTAAAAGTGTAGTTAGAATCCT
>Ga0209633_10003398_pt1 | contig 14725 bp, 13 predicted proteins | sample Cruoilmetagenom1_FD_187290 | JGI IMG/M metagenome (GOLD analysis project Ga0209633, IMG submission 187290) | Oil polluted marine microbial communities from Coal Oil Point, Santa Barbara, California, USA - Sample 1 (SPAdes) (version 2) | ecosystem: Environmental > Aquatic > Marine > Oil seeps ... | reverse complement strand
CCGACCGCCGGTGGCCAAACGTCTTCTGAGGGACATGAGTACCCTGGGGCTGAGAGAAATCAGGGTGTGTTCCACCGATCTGAACGAGAAATCCTATCTGGGCAGTAAACTCTGGCGTGAGGGTCTGTGGCGGGATGCCCTGATTAATGGAGCCGTTCAGGGGGGGAGTACCCTTATTCCGGCTGTTCGTACCGGTTCCAGTCTGGAACAGGTTCTGGATAACTTCCCTTCAGGGGCGGAAATGATTGCATTCGATAACGATGAGGGAATCAGAAGTTACAGCTGCTGGAACAACAATCCCAGTTACAGTTCGGCGGTACTGACCATTGGCCCTGAACGCGGCTGGAGCCGCCGGGAACGGAATATTCTTGATTCCTTTGGATTTCTCCGGCTGCATCTGGGAAAAAGAATACTCAGAACAGAAACGGCATGCAGTGTCGGAGCGGCATTGTTATTGGAGTCTCTCGGTTTTTTTTAGAACTGGAAGGAACAGGGGGGATTCAGAGATGAACAAACTGTGATACATTATTTTTATGAATCATAATGTAGCTATTTTCTGGGATGTTGAGAACGTTAAACCATCCACTTCAAAAAACCTTTTTATACAGGGCCTCTGGGATTATGCCGACGGTCTGGGCCGTGTTGTAACAGCTTATGCCTATGCGGACTGGAGCCTGAACCAATACAAACAGCTCGGTCCTGCTCTGGCATCACTTCACTTCAAGATGGTACACGTACCCTATCGGGGAAGACGCCGGGACAAAAACAGTGCAGATATGCATTTGACAAATGACTGTCTGGATCTGCTCCGGTTTCAAGACCATATCGATACTTATGTACTGCTTACCGGAGACAGCGATTTCGGCCCCCTGGTGATGAACCTGAGAAAAGCCGGGAAGGTAACACATATTGTTTGTGATATCAGAAATGCCAGTAACGATCTTCTTCGTCTGGCGGATAATTTTACTGATTACCGTGATTTGTTTCCATCTGATGATGATGATGCTTCAGATGATTCCTCAGACGACGGGGTGGTGAAAAGCAGTACCGCATCCTACTCCAAAGACTACTGGTTTGAACGCCTGGCTGAAACGGCTTCAATACTCCGTAAGGAGAAAAAGGGAACCGACCCCGGGAATATGAAGATTACCATGAAAAAACTCAACCAAGGATTCAACGAGAAGGAACTGGGTTTCAAGAGATGGGGAGATTTCATCGCCAGCGCGTCCCGGGCAGGATTTATCAGCATGGAATCCGATGAAAAACAATCTGCAATCATTCCAGGACAACAGTTCAGTCAGGAAGCAGGTTCGCTGCAGATTGCATTGAAAACCCTTGTTGAAACCCTGAGCGAGATGGACGGCAATTCTTCAACTGCCGGTTACCACCGCTACGGTGTTATCAATACAAAACTCCGGGATAAGGGTGTGAATACCAAAGCGCTGGGATTCAACCAGTTTAAGAAGTTTATTTCATCCGCCGAAGCCCGGGGTCTGGTTGAAACCAAGGTTGAGAAGCTGACAAGTTTTGTAAAACGGCAGTAAAAAAGATTACTCTGCTGAGTAAACCAGAGCCGGAGAAAGGATGGGGATGCCATCCTTTCTGTCTTTCAGCGAACGGCACCATGGGCTGGCAGGGTCGGCTGGGATGAGCTCTTCAGGACCCCAGGGTTCTTCAGATATCAGATCGTCCACAAGCAGCGCCACCCGGCGGCCCCTGTGGTGGATTTCCAGGTAGTAGGGCAAAACGGTTCCAGGCGGCCTCAGACCCATTGGGCCAACAAGGGGGATTACGCCCCCTCCGATACTGTAGCCCTGTCCTGAAATGTTAATTCTGGTGGGGTCCATAACTCCCCGGCGGTGAACAGAGCCCGCCGGTATGGCCCAGGATTTGCCGTCGGTGGAAAAAACAAGATAGGGACGCCGCAGGTGCTTCTCCGGAAGGCTCCAGCTTAGAGAGAAGCCCGCTCCCGGATTATTTTTCAGCTCCAGTTCACTGCCGAACTCCCTCTGCAGCATATTCCTTGTCATTTCCAGTCCCATACCTCTTCCACCGTCATAATCAGCATCATTGAGGGTTGAAAATCCCGGAGTGCAGAGAATTTCAAGTAAACCGGGTCGGGGTTTATCCGCATTTTCATCTAAAAGCCCTTCCCGTTCGGCCCGCTCCATTACGGCCTCTTCGTCGATTCCTTTCCCATCATCTTCAAAGTGAAATCGGTATGAGCTTCCCGAGGGTTCAACATGAAACCTCAATACTCCAGTTTCACTTTTTCCCGACAAACGCCGACTCTCAGGAGGTTCAATTCCATGACGGAGAGAGTTGCGCACCAACTGCCGGAGTATTTCCCCCAGGATTTCCTGAGTTGATACATCCAGGCCGCCGGATAATGCGGTCCACTCAAAACGGGCTTTCAAGTCTCTCCGATCAGCTAACCGTGTTACAGCTTCGCCGATTTCAATAAGCATTGGTTCCAGAGGCTGGTATGCCAGAGTTTCAAGAGATTTCTGCAGTTCAGCGGATAATGTCGCCTCGGGAGTACCAGGATTTCGTTCAAGCCGCCAGGCCAGTTCTTCAGCTATCTCAATGGTTTCTGCATAACGGGATCTATCAACAATCAGCGTGACATCATCCTGCCGTGAGCTTTCGTTTCGTTCGCTGAGAGGAATCTCAGTTCGGGCAAGGATATCTTTATAATTCAGCTGAACAAGTTCAACAGCACTCACGAGATCGACATTGGCTGCTGCGAATATTTCTGACTCAGGTTTATCAGTGGTAAACCAGAATGATAAATGAGAAAAATCAGCATCTGTATCATCCATAGTAGGATGTGCTTTAACCAGTGTCATACCGGTTTCCAGCTTGGAAGAGAGTAGATAAGCCCTTGGATAAGGAAGAGGCTCTGAAGGGTCTATCCGACAGCTGAGCCGGTAAAAATGTTCACCTCGCTGCTGTGATTCATTTAAAACCCGTCTTTCAAGCCCTGAAAACTGCACTACCCGGCTTGAAGCCTTTTTTAAATCAGCTGAAACCGGCTGATTCTTATGTTTATTAATCGTGTCCTCTAGTTTCCCGGCAGCTTTAATCCAATCTATTTTTTTTCCGTCAGATGAGGAGAGTATGTCCTCAAGATAATGAGCATCCTTTTCAAGATCTTCCCAACCGAGAAAGGATGCACCGGACTTGAGGGAATGGAGAGCTCTGGCAAAATCCAGGTGATTTTCAGAACTTCTCAATATTCCGAGCAGTTCATCTGTATCCCTTAGAAAAGAATCAATGAATTCCAAAGCCATATCAGTTCTGAGGCCTCCCCTCGTGGAGGGATATAATGAGTTCAATCTCACCACGGCTCATATTAAGCCTGGAAGCGATGGTATCAGGGCTGTCTCCCTTTCTGTGAAGCACAAGGGCTTTCTCACGGATCGGCAGAGTATTAAAGTCTATCACCGGCTTTTGAGTCTCCGGAACTTCCACATCAAGGGTAAGGGGTTTAGACCGGGCCAGTGAGGAATATACCTGGCTGACTGTTTCCTGTTTTTCCTGCTCCCGTTTAAGAGCGCCGGCAGCCTTGGCCGCTTTATTTATTTGTTCATGTAAAATACGAATTTGATTCTCAAGCAGGGCTACATTCCGGTCAGTGGTACCGTTAATAGCTGTTACCATCTCACCGATTTCAACTTTCAGTTTTTTAATAATTGTTTCGGTTTCCAGTTCACGGCTGACACGCCGCCGCCAGAAAAAAACAAACATCAAACAGAAAGTGAGAGAAACAAAGAATGAAATTACAATGGAAAGAAATATCATTATCAGTCAACCGGATAAATCTATGTGACGTCCAACATCGGGATCTGTAACAATCTCAACTTTGCTGTCGTTTTCATCATCTTTCTCATTTTCATTCCTCTTGTGTTTCTCTCCTTCCGGAGTTTCTTCAGATTCATTGTCCTTTATTTTTTCAGTTTCAGTATCCTCGGGTGCTTCTGTTACCTTACGGTCGTCGGCCATCTCTCTGGTAACTTGAGAGTTTGCAGCCTGAGCCTGCTGAAGGGCAGCCTGCTCTTTAATATGGGATTGTTCTTTCCCAACTTCACCCATTTTGACAAAAAGAGTCTGAAGATCTATCGGTTTTATACCCATATGTTTTACCTCCGGATAAGTTCGTCATCAATATCCTGAAATTTCACGGTTCGGATATAATCATCTTCAAGAATAAACGTCACCGGACTTTCAAAAGAATCTTTAACAACAAACTCTACATCCCGAATTCTCAAGATAACCCCGGCAAGTACTTTTTTCGCTGCTGAAACTCTTCCATGGGTAAGAAGGGAATCGAGATACTCCTGCTTCTTTTGAATCTCACTAGTGATTGATTCCATCTTTTTATGCAAATCATTGTGTTGAACTCTCAATTCCTCAAAGAGATGTTCTTTTTCTTTTGACAGGCGTTTACGCTGCATACGAACCTGCCGTTTGAGTCCCTGAAGGTTCAAGTCAACTTTATCACGTTCCTCTTCTACGGCATTCAAGCTTTCATTGAGCTGTTCAATTTCCTCTTTTACAGCAGGATCAAATCCGACTTCAATCAGGGTTTCCGAACCGCCGGCAGAACCGAGGATAACAGCATTAACTTCTTCTGAGGCTCTCACATGTCCACCAACTATTTTTGCCCGGCGTCCTTTACAGAGTACTTTCTTCTGGGAGACCACATCTGAATTAACAATACCGGCACTGACGATAACAAACTCTCCAGCTATGGCCTGGGAATTCTGTATGAATGACGACCAGATAGATTTACCTGCAGTAATATTACCGAACTCAGTTCCCTCGCCACCATTAATACCCCGGGAAACAATAATATCTCCACCGGCATTGAGATTAGCTTTACCAACATAACCTGCTACTTCAATTTTCCCCTGGGCTGTAACAGAATAACCATCTTCCACATTCCCCTTGATTTCAACCGAGCCGAGAGCATTAACGTTTCCGGTTCTACCGTCAATATTCCCGGGAATAACAAGTATGGTTTCCACAGTGATTTTTCCGGCCTTAAGCATAACGTGACCACTGGCCGTTGCAATTACAGTGGCACCATTATCGGTAATGGTAACGTTCTTTCCGAGGCCGATTTCCATGTCTTTACCGTCCTGAGCCGGAATGTACCTGCCGAATACTGTGCGGCCGTCCTTTCCGGGTTCAGGAGAGACTTTCCGGGCCAAAGGCTGATTTTTGACAACATTCTGATATTTGTTGAGCTCTTTAAAATCTACACTGCCGTCATCTCGTTCCTGCATATGGATTTTGTCAGGTTCAGTTTCAAAGTTATAGATAACTTTAGCCGGAGCACCATGTACAGGGGGTGTTCCCTCAGCAACAAGGTACGGTGTGTCATAAAGAGGGAAGTCCTCAAATTCCTGTAAAGCATCGTCGAGTATACCGTAAACAATACTGTTGTTTCCCAGAAATCCCCGGATATCTTCAACTGTCAGATCCGCCCCCCCGGGGCCGGGCTCGGTAACTGTAATTGATGCTTTCATACCCTCTTCGCCGACATCAAGGGAATTTAATGCGTCATTGGCGGGATTATATGAGAAATCACCCACCTTAACCCACATTTCATCAGCCTGTTCAACTACAGCAGCTATTATCTCCAGGTCCTGTTCAAGAACAGAGCGGTCGTGAAGTTTACCTACAACATCTTCAACGATAATCGGCTGACCTTCACCGACGGCGGGAAATACTTTGGCCCATGCTCCATTTGAGGCAACACGCACTGACAGTCTGCCGTTGGTGTCGGTGGCCATGGGGACATCATCCTGCTCGTAGGATTTAAGATCGAGCTCTTCTTCGAGGCTTTTCTCCTCACGTTTCATCTTATTCTTAACAGATTCGTAGGCAATGATTCGGCAGGGAGAACCTTTTATTCCAAAGATTCCTGTTTTGCCCTTATCGAGTATCTCATATTCAAGAACTCTTAACGGTAATCCAAGCTCCAAAGAAGCCTGTTCAAGTGCATCATCCAGGTTTTTTCCAGATACCTGTACACTTTTCATCAGTTTTGTCTTCTCGATCTCGGCTTTCATCTTTTCACGGAAATCATCGAGACCGATCATTGTTAGAAAATACCTTTTTTCATATTTGTCAATTTCACCCTTAACCGGCTGATTGCTTTTGTATGAAGCTGTGAGATGCGGGATTCTGTTACATCAAGAACCTTACCAATTTCCTTAAGTGTCAGATCCTCATAATAATAGAGAACCAGAACCTTTTTCTCCTTTTCAGGAAGCTCATTGATAGCCTCTACAATAACACGTCTCATTTCACCTTTTTCGGCAATCGCATCAGGACGAAGAGAATTAGGAGACTCGATACTTTCCACAATAGATATTTTGTCGTTATCTTCACCGGTATACCAGACATCATTCAGAGAAAGAATTGAGGTACCGCTCACCTTGAGCATCATCTGATTGTACTGTGAAAGGCTCATACCCATTTCACCAGCGACTTCCTCATCTGTTGCCCCACGCCCCAGTTTGGCCTCCAGATGCTGGACTGTATCGTCAATTTCACGGGTTTTCTGTCTTACCGATCTTGGAACCCAGTCTATAGTTCTCAATTCATCAAAAATAGCACCACGAATTCTGGTTACTGCATATGTTTTAAACTTTACATGTTTATCCGGATCGTACTTTTCAATCGCATCAAACAGGCCGAAAATTCCAAAACCTACAAGGTCGTCAAAATCAACGTTCTGCGGCATACCCACTGATACCTTACCGGCTACATATTTAACCAACGGTGCGTATTGCTTAACAATAGCATCACGTATGGATTGCTCTCGTGTGCTGCGGTACTGATGCCAGAGCTCTTTCTCGGGGATTCCGGCAATTATCATCTCATCATTGGCCATCAGTTCTATCCCTTCTCATCTCTCTTAATAACAGTGTGTATAGCCTGCGCTAATTCTTCCGGATCATGATCCCCGCCGGCATCACTCCTGGTGGATGAAGCTCCAGTCCCTGCAATATCATCATCAAATTCCGAAAACGACCCTGAAAACCGGTCAAGATTGTCCATTTGAGCCTGATCCGCATCCTCAAGCTCTTCTATATCATCATCGGTTGTAACAGCTGTAGCTTCATCACTTCTCTCAGCCGGAGTATCCTCCGACTCACCAATTTCCGGCTGCTCCGCCGGCAACACAATATCAACACGGCTGCCCGGTGACGCAATCCCGTCAACGGCCTCTTTACCAGTCTCTTCTGTTAAACCGGATATCTTATCTTCAGTATCCAAAATCTCCGGAAAGAACCTGTTGAGCAACAGGTTCAGCCCAACGGCAAAAATCAGAAAAACCACTCCTCCAATCAAAGCCCTTGTAATAAGAAGGCCAAGGGGGATTCCCCCTAAACCTCCGCTGAGCATAGAAACAGCCATAGCTATAATGGCGACTGCGGCTACAAATTTCCAGTTAATGTTATCAATCACTGGTTTGTGGCTCCCAACATCAGAATAGGCGACCTCAAAATTACCGTCAACTGTCCAGACGCCCAAAGAGGCGTTTGAGGAATCGGGATACCCCACCTCCTTCTCTGTATTCTACTTTTTCAAGTCTTCCGACAATATGCTGCATACATTGCGAGGCTCGACTGCGGGGTTCATTTATAATAAACGGTTTCTGTTTTCGAACAGAAGCCGGAACTGCGGGATCGTCAAAAACAAATCCAAGATAATCCACCTTGATATTCAGAAACTGACCGGTGATATTAATAACCCTCTGGGCAACTTTTTTCGCCTCGGTAACACTTGAAACTCTGTTTACTATCAGTTTCAATCCAAGATCCAGATCGTCAATCTCGGTAGATATAATCTTGATAATTCCATAAGCATCAGTAATAGCCGTCGGTTCCGGAGTGGTAACGATAATCGCTTCATCAGCCGCTTCAATAAAAGCCAGGACATTGGAACTGACGCCGGCACTGGTATCAATAATTATAATATCTGCATCTGCAAGAGCTGTCAGTTCACTCACAAAACTGTTTCGTTCATCCTCAGTAAGATTTGCTATTCGGCTGAAACCGGAGGCTCCGGCAACTATCTGAATACCGTAAGAAGTATCAAGAATGATATCCTTCATCTGTTTCTGTTTTCGAATTACATGGTATAAATTGAATTTGGGTATCACACCCATAACAACATTCACATTGGCCAGCCCAAGATCGGCATCAAGAACCAGAACTTTCTTCCCCAGCCGGGAATAAGCAATGGCAAGATTGATAGACATATTGGTTTTACCTACCCCGCCTTTTCCACTGGCCACTGCGATAATCCTGGTTTTCTTATCATCCTCTTTGGAAGAACTATCACTCTGGGCTTTAACAATTTCTCTGAGCTTTTCTGCCTGATCACCCATTATCATCTCCAAGCTGCAGTTAAATCTGCAGCGGGATACTGTTCTTCCAACTCGGCTAGTCTGTATTCCAGTCCCTTCAACCTTGATAATAACCGTAGGGGCGATGCAACGGCTATGTCTACCGGAACAGATTGTCCGTCTGTAAGATAACTCAGGGGAGTTTCAGATTCGGAGAGAGCACTCACCAGATTACCTATACGGGAGGTTTCATCCAGTTTTGTAAGAATAACCGACCGGTAACTGAAAGTTTCAAAGCGGGTCATTATCTGTTTGAGATCCGATGTTTTAGTGGTGGCACTCAACGCCAGGTGAACTTCAGCAGTATCACCGCAGGCTGAGAGAAGTGCTCTCATTTCCTCAATCCTTGATTCATCTCTCGGACTTTTCCCAATGGTATCCACCAGTATTAGATCTGCATCTGATGAAAGGATTATCTGTTTCCGCAACTCGTCATAGTCATCAACGGCATTTACAGGAATCCCCATTATTTCACCGTAGGTTTCCACCTGAGCTCTGGCACCGATACGAAAACTATCAACAGTGATAATCCGAACATCTGACTTATTTCCTGAAAGTCCGTTAACAGCAGCTAGTTTCGCAATCGTTGTTGTTTTACCCACCCCGGTTGGTCCAACAAGAATAAAGATTCTAGGCCTCTCAGCAATTTCCGGCTGAAAATAAGAGACACTGCCGGCAATCATAACTGCAGTTTCATGCTGCACAAGTTCTCGATTTTCAAGATCCGCTGCACTGAATCTTTTCCGCAATGCTTCGAGGATGCTGTCTGTATAGGCTTTATCAAAGTCATTCTTATCCATTAGTTCCGATAGTTCTGCAAGAACCGGGAATGGCTCGAGGGGAGGTGTTGAGGCGCTGATTGCAAGCTGGCCTTTCAAATCTCTGAGTTCTTTTAACACCTCCCCAATCTGTTCTTCAGAACCAGGAATATGAATATCGACAGCTGCAGACTCAGATGTGGTCTGTACTTGCGGTATAGCTTTTCCATTTGCAGCCAGTATCGCTGCACGGGAATCATCATCACGAATTCTCTGTACAGCCCTGGTTTCGTTATCATTTCGAAGATACCCGCGGTATTCGAAGTTGACTTTTCCAAACAGACCCATTATTCCAGGAGCTGGAATTGTTTTGTGAAATTGAATATTAGCTCTGTCACCGTACTTACTTTTAATTCGTTCGATAACTTCAAGATGGGATTTTCCCCTCTCGCTGAAATATTGGGGCATCAGGATTCTCCTAACCGAATTTCTCCCAGGGATTCAATCTGTATTCCCTCGGCTATTTCCGGAACTGAAAGTATAACTAAATCAGGCATATCCCTGACTATTGTTGATCGAACTAACGGTCTGGCCGATTCACTGCACAGAACAACCGGCCAGGAACCTTTATCCCGGGCGGCTTTTACGGTATTGGCAACAGAATTCACCCAGTTTCTCTGAAATTCCGATTCCAGAGCTGCCACATCTCCGGTAACAGTTTCCATTCGGGAATCAATAATGATTTTCTCCAACGGAGGATTGATGGTAAGTACATGCAGCTTCCGGTTATCGTCCGCATACTGAAGACAGATCTGCCGGCCTAGAGACTGTCTGGTTTTCTCTACCAGATAGCCGGTGTCTTTGGATATTGAAGAAAAATCCCCTAGGGTTTCCAGAATAGCTACAAGATTCCTTATGCTCACCTGTTCCTTCAACAATCCCTGAAGTATTTTCTGTATTTCCCCTAGTGTGAAGGCCTTTGTTACCTCTTCAACTACCGCAGGGTAATCTTTTTTCAATGTATCAAGCATAGATCTGATTTCTTGACGCCCAAGGATTTCACCTGCATGGTGTTTGAGAATCTCTGTTAAATGGGTTGCAATTATTGAGGGACCATCAACAACAGTGTACCCTGCACGTTCTGCTTTTTCCCGTTCACTTTCAGTAATCCATATTGCCGGTAAACCGAAAGCAGGATCTATCGAAGGCTCTCCATCCAGTTTATCTCTCTCACCGCCGGGATTAATAGCCATAAAGTGTCCCATACGAATAACACCCCGGCCGACTTCTGTCCCTCGCAGTTTAAAGGCATATTCCGAAGGTTCAAGACGCATGTTATCCATTATTCGGATTCTCGGAACAACCAGTCCAAGATCCAGCGCCGCTTCTTTTCGGATTCTTGTAACCCTCTCCAAGAGCTCAGCACCCTGATCTTTATCAACCAGCGGTATCAATCCGAAGCCGAGTTCAAGTGATATCGGATCCAAAGGAACAACAGGGGAAATTTCCTGAGGCTCGTTTCCTGCAGCCTTTTCATCAGCATCAGCAGCACCGGCTTCAGTTTTCTGTTTCCGGCCGAGTCGGAATGCCAGTAACCCTGTAATACCAGCCAGAGGAAGCATGAGATACCAGGGAAATCCTGGAAGAAGCCCCATAGCAAACATAAAGCCGGCTGCAACATAATAGATTCGTGATTGCCTGGAAAATTGATTCTTTACTTCATCTCCGAAGCTGCCTTCGCTTACAGAACGGGTAACTATTAAACCTGTTGCTATGGAAACAAGAAGTACAGGAACTTGAGACACAAGGCCATCGCCGATAGTAAGGGATACGTAGGTAATCAGGGCCTGTTGAATAGGCTCACCATGAATGGTGGTTCCGACAATCAAGCCACCGATGATATTAATCATCGTAATAACAATACTAACCTTTACCGTTCCGCTGATAAACTTCGTAGCACCATCCATGGAACCGTAGAAACTCACCGAATCATCCAGATGTTTCTTCCGGGTGCGTGTTTCTTCTTCTGTAATGGCCCCGGAACTGTACTCCGCATCGATGGCCATCTGCTTGGCAGGCAATCCATCCAAAGCAAAACGGGCCGCTACCTCTGAAACTCTCGTTGCTCCTTTGGTAATTACCATGAACTGAACGGCAACAAGAATAATAAATATAATAAGACCGATAACCAGGCCTTGTGAGCCTTCTGAACCAACAACAAATGTTGCAAAAGCCCTTACGATCTTACCATTGAACTCTACACCTTTTCCAAGAATGAGACGTGTTGATGAAACATTTAGAGCCAACCCGAAAACCGTTGAAATCAGCAGAATTGTCGGAAAAAGAGAAAACTCAAGGGGGTCGCGATTGTATAGTACAAGGAGAATAATAAGGAGGGAGAGCATCAGATTCAGGGCCATCAGCAGATCAAGGATTACCGTCGGAAGGGGAATTACCAACATCATTACGATGAGGATTACACCCATTGCAATAATGATATCCCCGGCCTGCCGGCCGAATATTCCTCGAAATGTACTTACAGTTGCATCAGCCATAACAACCCCTATACCGCCTTACCGTTCAAACGATAAATTTCTGCCAGTACAACAGAAACAATATCCCAGTATGCTTCGGGTACTTCATCCCCGATTTCAACATTATCATAAAGGGCTCTGGCAAGAGGGCGATTCTCAATCATGGGTACATCCGCCCCCCGGGCAATCTCTTTTATACGAAGGGCCAGATTGTCCATTCCTTTAGCCGTAACAGTCGGTGCTTGCATTGTCTGGTTATCCCACTTTAATGCAACGGCAAAATGCGTTGGATTGGTAATTACAACATCAGCTTCAGGAACCTGACGCGCCATTGATGATGAGAGAACCTCCTGCATTCGCTGGCGAAGTCTACTCTTGATTAGGGGATCTCCTTCAGTTTCTTTAAACTCTTCTTTAATTTCATGTTTGGACATTTTCAGTGATTCTCTGTGCTGATGCCTCTGAAAGAAATAATCAGGAAGCGCAAAGGCTAAAAGAAGAACCGCGGTTTCCATCATCAACCGCATGGCTATCCCGCTAACCAGAGTTAAAGCCCTGAACGGGGACATCCTAATGGCATTGGTAAGCCTTGGTACTTCAGACTTGATATTCACATACGCCAGAATCACAATAATAGCCACTTTGGCGATGGACTTGAATAAATTAAACAGGGCCTCTCCGGAGAAAAATGACTTTTGAGCCCATTTACTGAAGTTTGGGGCTATTTTTGAAAAATCGGGAGTGATGGGTTTCGTAGAGAATAAAAAACCAACCTGAACAACATTCCCGAGGAAAGCCGCAACAAAGCAAACAGCCATAACCGGAGATGACAGCCTGAGAAGATAGCTTCCAACCGCTCTAAAAGCGACATTGGAAGTGCCCATTTCGGAAGTTGACATTGTAATAAAGAAGCGCATCATATCTAGGGTAATCCGAACGATACTTCCGGAAATTGCCATCAGCGTAATAAGACCAAAAATCATTACAAGAGCCGAGGTGATGTCCGCTGATTTGGCAACTTTGCCATCATCTCTGGCTTTACGGATTTTTCGTTCAGTAGGGTCTTCGGTTCTCCCCTCATCCTCGGCGGCAAACCACTGAAGGTGTATCCCGAAAACCTGATCGCTGCAGAGTGAAGGATAACGGTTATTCATCACGGAAGAGCCCCTTTGCTTGCAACAAGATAGGACTCAATAATGTTAAAACCCATATCTACCAGATCGGACATTTTCTCAGCTATAAAAGGTGCAGAAATCAGCATGATAATAAATCCGACAGCAATCTGAATAGGGAAACCCACCATTAGAAGATTCATCTGAGGAGCTGCTTTAGCCAGCAATCCCATAGTTACCGAAATCAGTATCAAGGTACCAAGAATGGGGAAAGCCAGGATAAGAGACTGCTCGAACAAACCTCCAATAGATTTGATGAGAGTTTCCTCAAGAAACGGGCCGGCAACAAGAAAATCAGTTCCTTTCATTACCGAAAAAGAACCGGCAAGTCCAATTACAAAGATTCTTACCATACCGCTGACACTGAGAAAAACACCAATTCCGAGAAGGTTGAGGAACTGACCGATCAGAGGTATCTGTACCTGAGCCATGGGATCGTAAACCTGTGAAGCTCCAAACCCCATCTGAAAGGAAAACAATTGACCCGCTGTTTGGAACACAGCAAAAATTATTTGAAGAAACAGACCCATAATGATACCCAGGGCCACCTCTGCAATCAATGCCAGAGCATAACCCAGACCTATACCGGGAATCGGTCCATAACTTGTCCCGACATAATAATAAAAGATAATCGCAGAAAAGAAGGCAAGAGCTCCGCGGGCGATGGGAGGAATGGCGGAAGATGAAGTAAGAGGAGCTGTTCTCAGTAATGCCGCTACACGGGCATATACAAGAAAAAAGAGTAATGCTTCATCAATTAAGCCATTCCAATCTATCATTTAGCAAGATCCGGTATTCTTTCAAACAATAAAATTGTAAAAGACGTCAGTCTGGTTACCATCCAGCCGAACAATAATGCCAGAACTCCAAGTATTGCCAGAATCTTAGGTACAAAGGTGAGAGTCTGGTCTTGAATACTGGTTGTAGCCTGAAAGATGGAGACTATCAGTCCCACACCCATAGCAACGATTAGAACCGGTGAGGCTACGGTAATAATGGTAATAACTGCAGATCGCATCAGTTGAATTAAACTTCCTAAATCCAAACACTTACCTCCTAGTGAAAGCTCATAACAAGTTGACGAACAAGCAGTGTCCATCCGTCAACAAGAACGAACAGGATGAGCTTGAACGGCATTGAGATCATCACCGGAGGCAGCATTATCATGCCCATGGACATCAACACGGATGCAACAACCATATCGATGATGATAAAGGGAATATAAATATAAATACCAATTCTGAATGCGACTGTAAGCTCATGAAGGACAAAAGCTGGAATCAATACATAAGTGGGTACATCGGCAAAGCTTTCCGGCTTTTCCAGACTGGCCATATTCATAAAGAGAGTAATATTCCCTGAATCTCCAGCCATCTGCTTATACATGAAGTACCTGACTGGAGCAACAGCTTTTTCGTATAGTTCTCCGGTTTGAATTGATCCTTCGGTATAAGGAACAAACGCTTCCTGATAGACTTCCGTAAATGTCGGATACATAATAAAAAGAGTCAGAAATAATGCGATACCCATAAGAACTGTTGCAGGAGGAACCTGCTGCAGTGATAATGCCCGTTTAACAAAATCAAGAACGATGGAGATTCTGAGAAAACTGGTCATCAGTACTGCTATAGATGGTGCCAGACTGATTACAGTTAACAGCAACAGGAGCTGAATGGATAAAGCTGTTTCCTGGTTGGAAGCCGGTTCTCTGACTGTTAAATCAACAAACGGAATGGGAAGAGATCCATTTTCACCAAGTCCCTGCCCACCCTGCCCCGCATCATTCTGCTGTGCAAACAGTGCAGAGCTGAGAAAAAAGAACAAAATTATTAT
>Ga0209633_10003397_pt1 | contig 14727 bp, 15 predicted proteins | sample Cruoilmetagenom1_FD_187290 | JGI IMG/M metagenome (GOLD analysis project Ga0209633, IMG submission 187290) | Oil polluted marine microbial communities from Coal Oil Point, Santa Barbara, California, USA - Sample 1 (SPAdes) (version 2) | ecosystem: Environmental > Aquatic > Marine > Oil seeps ... | reverse complement strand
CGAGATGCCGTTAGGGTAGATTATCTCGCCATCTGGCGTGCCTGGAAGCCCCTCTGGCTCTAGGAAAATTTGGTGCTGATTACGATCTGCAAATCTATGAATTTTGTCTTCAATCGACGGGCAATAACGCGGCCCCCTGCCCGAAATACCGCCTGAATATACGGCTGATTTTTCAATATTATCTTGGATAACCTTGTGGGTCTTTTCATTAGTATGCGTGATGCCGCAAGAAATTTGCGGCACAACAATTTTATCCGTCATAAACGAAAATGGCACCGGGTTTTCATCTGGCTTTTGCATATCAAGCCCGCCCCAATTTATGCTCGCCGAAACCAGTCTTGCTGGCGTACCAGTTTTCAAACGCCCCATATTAAACCCAACACTATAAAGCCTCTCAGAAAGCCCAATTGACGGCGCCTCCCCATGCCGCCCCGCTGGAACGCGCTTATCGCCAATATGGATCACGCCCTTAAGGAATGTCCCTGTCGTCAAAATCACCTTAGGTGCCAACCACTCTCGTCCATCTTCACTGATAACGCCTTTCACGTGACCGTTATTGATCAACATATCATGCGCAGCAGCTGCAACTACCGACAGGTTTTCACACTCATGTATCGATTTTTGCATAGAGAGCTTATACAAACCACGGTCAGATTGTGTGCGCGGCCCGCGTACGGCAGGCCCCTTAGAGCGGTTTAGTAGGCGAAATTGAATACCAGAAGCATCGGCGACCTGCCCCATAACTCCACCGAGCGCGTCTATTTCGCGCACTAAATGCCCTTTACCAAGCCCGCCAATCGCTGGGTTACAAGACATTTCTCCAATAGTTTCAAGTTTATGGGTCAGCAAAAGTGTCTTAACCCCAAGCCGAGCCGATGCATAGGCCGCCTCACAACCTGCGTGGCCGCCACCTATTACGATTACATCAAACTGCTGGTTTTGCATTGTTTTCTCTTTATTAGAAAAACAGTTATAGAAGCTACGAGCTGAAAGTAAAATGTTTCACGTGAAACATTGTGAGTAAACTATTGTTTTTCTTATTTACCGATACAAAAGCTCGAAAAAACCCGATCAAGTACGGCCTCAATATCTGTCTCACCAGCAAGTTCCTTGATACCATGCAAAGCTTCGCGTAAATCAGCCCCCGCCAATTCTGGTGACAAATCAAGACTGGTTATCGCCTTATTGACAGACGCCAAAACTTTTTGGACGCTGTTTACGTGACGAGAGCGTGTTAGTCCCGACTGCTCAGCGGCACTAAACCGCACAGACACTGAGCTTTCTAGCGCTTTTTGAAATTCTGAAAACCCATCAGACGTAATAGCGCTAACATAAAATGTTTCATGTGAAACATTTAGAACTATTCTAGGCGTTGGCAGATCGGACTTGTTAAACAGCACAAAGTCACCAGAACGAAGGCGGCCTAACAAGTCTTCATGTAAACCCGTATCTTGGCAGTCTATTACGGCCACGCGAATGTCGGCCTCTTTTGCACGGCGGCCCGCGCGGCGTACACCCTCCGCCTCAATTTCGTTGTTGGTTTTGCGTAGGCCTGCTGTATCTGAAAACCGTACAGGTAGGCCAGCGATTGTCATATGCACCTCTACAATGTCTCGCGTTGTTCCTGGCTCTGAAGATACAATCGCCGCGTCCCTTTTTGCTAAGTAATTGATTATACTAGACTTTCCTGCGTTTGGCGCGCCAATGATTGCGATATCTACACCATGCCGAACACGCTCACCGCGGCCGCTGTCTGATAACACATGCTCAATATTCCTTGCCAAGGCCTGCAATCCACTAACCGCCCTATGCGCCAAATTAGTGGGCACACCATCTTCGTCAGGGAAGTCAATTTCGCCTTCGATAAATGCCAGCGCGTCTAGAATCTTCTCACGCCACCCTTCATACACGTTTCGAAGCCCGCCCTGCATTTGTTTTAGAGCTTGCTGTCTTTGTCCTTCTGTCTCTGAATCGATAAGGTCTGCCAAACCCTCAGCTTCGGTCAGGTCCATTTTACCATTTTCAAAAGCCCGCCGCGTAAATTCTCCGGGCTCAGCTTGCCGCAAACCAAGAGACAACAAAACATCACTAATGCGCTCTATGACAGCCAAGCTTCCGTGGGTTTGAAGTTCTGCCATATCTTCACCGGTAAAACTTGCTGGGCCAGCAAAATGAAGCACAAGCGCCTCATCGATTTTAACGCCATCTTCGTCACTTAACGTGCGTAAATATGCGCGGCGCGCACGTGATATAGGCTTACTTGTTAGTTTTTTAAGAACGTTAAATGAAGCGGGCCCGCTAATGCGGATCACCGCGACGCCCGCGCGGGCCTGCCCGCTTGCTAAAGCAAATATGGTTTGCCCAGCGCCTTTAATTTCATTTTGTTTTCTCATTATAGTCTCGTATAACGGACACAGTATAACAGCAAGCAATCAAATACCATACTCGCACGAATTTGAAACCAAAACACAACAGGCTTACTATGACCAATACAGTTAAAAATAAATATCTTAGCGCCCCAGCGAAAACAGCGCTTTTATGTGTATTTATAGGGGCTCTCTCGTCGTGCCAAGCGGCCAACACCCCGTCTCTTGAGGCTAAAGTCGACGAGAAAACGCGCAATATTACGCCATTTCCGTCCGTTTTAGATGTTTTTTCATGTAAACCACAAGAATTGGCCTTTGTTGCTGCCCATAGAGGCACCCATGAAAACAGCAAATTTCCTGAAAATGCGCTTGAAAGTCTCAAAGAACTACATAAGCGCGGCGTCCCATTTGCGGAAATAGATGTGGCCCGGATAAATGGAACGACGCAAATTCTTTACCACGACGGTACATGGGATCGTGGTTCAACAGGTTCTGGCCCTATCGCAGTTACAAGTTGGGAAGCCTCCCAAAAACTTCTTCTCAAAGACACAAATGGTAATATCACATCATTTCGGCCAACAGCATTTGCCGACGTACTAAGTTGGGCCAAGGGAAAAATGTATCTTGAAGTAGACTTTAAATCATCCACCGACGAGGCGGAAGTTATTCAAACTATTCGAGATGCGGGCATGATCGATCAAGTTATATTAATTTCCTATAATACGGATCAGGCCCTGCGCCTGCACAAATTGGCCCCCAGCGCCGCTTTATCTGTTGGCATATTTAAGCCTGGCGACATCAAAGCTCTAGAGGTTCGCGGCATTCCTGTTTCTGTAATGACCGCATGGACAGGCAAGGGACCGCTCACCCACGAGCTGACGGAAGCATTAGATACTCATAATATCCCGATTTTAGCCGCTAGTTTTTACGATTTAGATGACAAATTACAAGCCTCAAAAAACTATAGTGCATATACAGAGTTTGCAAAACTACCCGACCTCGTGGTAAGTGACTATGCATTTAACGCGCAGCAAGCCCTTGAAATTAAAGGGGAAAACTTAAGTGACTACAACAACTGCCTTCTTAACAAACAGAAAAACTAATTGGGCCTCTAATAATTGTGACTATAGTCACAATTATCCTGCTTATTTATGCGTAGCGCTCAGCGGAGAACACAAATCCAGTTCTGACAAGGTTTGCACTCGTTCAAACAATGCTGTCGACGGCGCTAACCGCCGTATGAGCGCTATACCCTTTGGTTTATTCAAAATAGCGACAGGGTGCTCTTTTGATATAAACTTATCATCCATTGTGAGCACAACTGATCCAGATATGTTTGTGTCCGCCGCGTCTAAAGAGGCAATATAAACGGCATCCGTTACCCCATCAAATATAGTCAAAGACCCGTAGCCATGCCACTTAGCCCCGCTGACAAAAACAGGCCCATTCGAGAGGTCAAACAAACAGATAGAATAAGCAAGGTCAGGTGAAGATCGAACTATAGTCTGTGTTTCTAGTGTTACGGGCTCTGATAAAACAAATTTATACTCAGGAATGCCGCGCTTTCCCATTGCAGCAATTGCTTTTGTCATAATCACCGACGGCACAGATCGCAAGGTAAGAACGTGCGCAGTAATGATAGCAACTACAAACAAACTAATCGCGATTAGTTTTTTCATGGGGCCTCGCTTTGGCACGAGAGGCGTAAAATTGAGGGCGGCCTCAGGTTTTTGTGTGGAAACTCCAACAATTCTGCGTCTGGCTTATAGATTCTAAGTAAAAGCTCAAACCTATCTACATTTTTTGAAGACAATAAAGAGCTTTTGTTTAAACCTTCCTTTGCGCTAACCTCAGCGGACCAACTTCCATCACCAAGCCCAGTTTGGTCAATTGAATAAGCATCGCCCTCACTAGCGGCCAAGTATCCTTTATCGTTATAAAGAGTTATCGACCACCATTTAGCCATTTGCGCTTCTCCGCTAACGCGGTAGTCGCAACTGCTCACAAGCGCGTCCCCATCATCATCAACAGTGCGCACAAAATAAACAGCCTCAGTTTTTGGCAATGCAAGCAGTCCATATCGCGCCACAAACGCTCTCATATATGGGGTTGCCCCTTTCGCGCCTATTGCCCAATCAGCGGTCCAATTATCAACCACGACTGTCGCCGCTAATTTAGGGCGGTGCCCGCCGACAAGCCCAGACATCCACAAAGCCGATAAAACGCCAATAAATATCCCCAGACATACAAACAATGAGTATTTGAGGGCCGTTTTTATCATTTTATTTTTGAGATAACGCCCCACGCGTCCCTATCGGTCAAAACTTCCCAATATTCTTGGATGCGGTCTGTAATTTGATCATGTGCACCCGCAAGGCGCGCTAGTAACAAACAATAACCAACAGAAATATCAGCGGCTGAAAACCCACTCTCTAATATATAATCGTGGCTTCCAAGCTGCGCTTCCAACATTGTAAATACTTTGCTAAGCTCACCTTGAGCCCACATATCCACATCAAGACTTCGTTTGTCTTCTGGGAAGAAATGCCGTTGATACATAAGCGCGGCTATCACAGGTGCTAATGTACTTTCACCGTAATGCAGCCACTGTAAATAGGGCCCATAATCAGCATCGCCCACTAAAGGGCTTAACTGACCAGGCGCATATTTGTCAGTAATGTACTGCATGATAGCGACGCTTTCAAACATCACCATTTCGCCATCTTTAAAAGCTGGGACTTTGTTTAGCGGATGGATTTTTGAATATTCGTCACCACCAAGTTTTCCAGGAACATACTCAAGGCTGTCTATTTTATAAGGAAGCCCTAGCTCTTCCAATAGCCATAAGACTCGCATCGAGCGCGAACGCGGCAGATGGTAAACTGTAAAATCGGGCGCACTTTTTGACATTGCTAGCTTTCAAATTGTTAAGTGTTCATACTATCAAAGAACTCTGCATTGTTTTTAGTATCATTTAATTTTCCAAGTAAAAACTCGATCGCATCCATTGTCCCCATAGGATTAAGAATTCTGCGCAGCACATAAGTTTTTTTCAGTTCCTGCGCGCTAACAATTAGCTCTTCCTTACGCGTACCAGATTTTGTCACATCAATAGCCGGGAACACGCGTTTATCAGCTACTTTTCTATCAAGCACAATTTCGCTATTACCTGTACCTTTAAACTCTTCGAAAATAACCTCGTCCATTCGCGAACCTGTATCAATTAAAGCCGTCGCAATAATAGTAAGCGATCCACCTTCTTCGATGTTACGGGCCGCGCCAAAAAATCTTTTTGGTCTTTGCAGCGCGTTCGCGTCAACGCCACCAGTTAAAACTTTTCCTGAGCTAGGAACAACCGTGTTATAAGCGCGGCCAAGCCTTGTAATAGAATCAAGCAAGATAACTACGTCTTTACCGCCCTCAACAAGCCGCTTAGCTTTTTGAATAACCATCTCAGCCACTTGCACATGGCGCGTAGCTGGTTCATCAAATGTAGAGCTAACAACCTCGCCTTTTACAGATCTTTGCATGTCCGTTACTTCTTCAGGTCGCTCATCAATAAGCAAAACGATTACATATACTTCAGGGTGGTTGGCTTCTATGGAATGAGCAACATTTTGCAAAATAACAGTTTTCCCAGTTCTAGGCGGCGCAACGATTAAAGAGCGCTGGCCTTTGCCAATAGGGGCGACAATATCAATAACCCGCCCAGATTTATCTTTTACGGTAGGGTCATCGATTTCCATCTTCATCCGCTCATCGGGATATAATGGTGTTAAATTATCAAAATGGACTTTATTCTTAGCGTTTTCTGGTGTTTCAAAATTGACAGAGTGCAAATTAACAAGCGCAAAATAACGTTCGCTATCATGAGGGCTCCTTATTTCGCCAGATAATGTATCTCCTGTGCGCAATCCTTTTGCCCGGATCATTTTTGGGCTGACATAGATATCGTCCGCGCCAGCTAAATAATTAGATTCTGGTGCGCGCAAAAAACCAAATCCGTCTTGCAGCACTTCTAAAACTCCGCCGCCTGAAATATCTATTTCACGCTCGGCTAGGTCCTTAAGGACTTCTACAAAAATATCCTGTTTGCGCATCGAACTAGCATTATCAATACCAACTGCTTCAGCAAATTGTATCAATTCCGCAGGTTTTTTGGCTTTTAGCTCGTCCAAACTAAGAGATTTAATTGCATCAATATCTATGTCTGCTGGATCGAGTTTCGTTGTCTGTTTTTTCATGTGATTTCTTTAATAGCTATAGACCTAATAGGTATATATGATTTTATTATATGGATTATAATAAGAATAGGGAAGACCGAGAGTTCGGTAATAAGAATATATATTAAACGACGAAATTAAAATTACGTCAAGCAAAATTTATAAGCACGAAATATCAGAATAATAATTTTATTCAGAATGATCTTATTCCTCTTAAAAATATTTAAAAAGTAGGAGTAGGTGTTGGGCCTGTGCAATTGTGGATAAAATTAAGACTTTGGTAACTTTTCCTAATATTTAGTTAATACATACACAATATGCACAGATAGAATAATGTGAGCTAATGATAAACAATGAAAAAAAGATATAAAAAACAGTATATTAAAGAATATATCTGTGAATAAAAAACTGGATAACTTAATCCCCAACAGAAAACTAAAACACAGTGAAATTTGCCAACATAGTTATAATTAGCTTCAAACACTAAAATTACTTAATGAAATTCACAGCAGAGTTAAAAACTGCTATTGTTTGTGTGTAACTAAAAGATTATCCCCAAGGTTTAAGAAGGCGTAGGAGTACAAAGACTAAATATCACCAAAGTTTATGACCCAAGCAAATCCCAACACTTCAATATATTTTCATATGCATCTTGTTTCAGATTCAACTGGTGAAACGCTAGTAAATTTGTCGAGGGCAACAAGTGCACAGTTTCCGCACGGTATAGCTGTTGAACATTTACACGCACTGGTTCGGTCAGAAGAGCAGCTCGAAAGAGCATTGCTACAAGTGAAAAACTATCCTGGGCTCGTGTTCTACACAATGGTTAACCCAAAACGGCGCCGATATTTAGAAGAAAGATGCGCTGAGCTAAATATACCCGCGGTCTCTATATTGGATCCAGCATTGGCAAGCCTTGGACGTTATTTAGGTGCGCCAATGTCAAGCGAAGTGGGTGCGCAGCGCACTATGGACGATCAGTATTTCGGTAGGATTACGGCGCTTGACTTTGCTATGGCTCATGATGATGGCCAAGATGTAGATGGCCTTAGGAATGCAGATATAGTTTTACTGGGAGTTAGCAGGACCTCAAAAACTCCCACATGTATATATTTAGCCAATAGGGGGTTTAAGGCGGGAAATATTCCCCTCGTGCCAGGCATGCAGCCATCCGCACAGCTAAAAACGTTTAAGCGGCCTCTTATTGTCGGCCTCATATCTACGCCAGATAGAATAGTAGAAATTCGAAGACAGCGCGTAAATGCAATGGGTCAAAGAAACAGCACTGATTATGTTGACACTGAACAAGTTCGCGCCGAAATGATGGCGGCAAAACAGATGTTTCGGCGTGAGGGTTGGCCCGTAGTAGATGTGTCACGCCGCTCAATAGAAGAAACAGCGGCGCGGATTATAAACCTAGTACAAGACTTTAAGAAAAGAACATGAAAAGCACTCAAATTATTCTCGCCTCAACAAGTCCTATAAGGCGAAAAATATTAAATGGCGCTGGTCTAAGCTTTTCAGTAGCAAGCCCTAATGTAGATGAAGCTGTAATAAAGACAAAAGCTCTAGCCCAAAACACACCCGTATCAGAGATCGCGTTAAAACTTGCTCTTGCCAAAGCCAAAGATATAAAGGCGACTGACAATGCCTATATTATTGGCGCAGACCAAATTATGGAAATGGACGACCAAATTTTTGACAAACCAAAAACTATGAATGACGCAAGAGAGCGGCTGCGCCAGATGCGTGGTAAAACACACCGTTTAATCGGCGGACTTGTTTGCGTGCAAAAAAACACCCAATCAGTATGGACACACAAAAGTGAAACGAAACTTACAATGCGTATGTTTTCAGATAAGTTTATAGACGAATATTTAAACCATGAAGGTGAAGACCTTTTATATACTGTCGGAACTTATAAATTTGAAGGCCGTGGTGCTCAATTGTTTGAGCGTGTCGAAGGTGATTTTTATTCAATTCTTGGCTTGTCATTGTTACCGCTGCTAGGACATTTAAGAGACGTGGGAGCAGTAGAAATATGAGCCAGCCAATAGCAAAAATTGCGGGCGTTTGTGGCTGGCCTGTGCACCATTCTATCTCGCCAAAACTTCATACTTATTGGCTGCGAGCGGCAAAAATAAACGGTGCTTACACCATGTTTGCTGTTCATCCGCATGAAGCAAATTACGCATTTAAAAGCCTAAAGAGAACGACGATTACTGGGCTTAATGTAACAATCCCCCTAAAGAGCCAAGCTTATGAAGCAGCTGATGAAGTGACGCCAGACGCACAAAAACTAGGTGTGTGTAATATATTATATAAAAGCGGTGAACGCTTAATTGGTCATAACACAGATGTGGAAGGGTTTGCCGCGCCACTAATTGAACAAGTAGGGCACCGTTTTATTTTAAACAACACGGTCGTTATTATTGGCGCAGGCGGCGCAGCGCGCGCCGTGTTGGGGGCTCTATTACAGGTGGGCGCACCCGAAATAATAATTTTAAACCGCACAGACGAACGAGCAGAAAACCTTGCCGCAAATGTAAATATTCCTAGCCTATATGCGCGGCCATGGGCTGATCGCAATCAGGCAATTTTTGGCGCTGGGCTCGTTATAAATGCGAGCGCTGCTGGTATGAAAGGAAACCCTGGGCTGGACTTGGATTTGGAAAATATGTCGCCAGACGGCTGGGTATATGACCTTGTTTACACGCCGATCGAGACACCGCTTTTAAAACAAGCAAAGAAGCACGGAATTAAAACAATTGGTGGTTTGGATATGTTAATCGCGCAGGCCCGGCCTTCATATAAATTATTTTTTGGAGAACATCCGCCGCGCGGTATTGGTGCGCGCGAAATGCTCATCAATTATTTAAGGTCGCAGCAATGATAATTCTTGGCCTTACAGGCTCCGTTGGCATGGGAAAAACCACGGCGGCGCAGATGTTTAAAGATGCGGGCGCAGCCATTTTTGATGCCGACGCGCAGGTGCATAAATTATACGCAAAAGGCGGTGCAGCGGTGCCCATTTTGCGCGCCGTTTTCCCTGATGTTATTATTGACGGAGCCATAGACCGAGCGCGCTTGTCTGTGCATTTGCAAAAAGATCCACTGCAGATAAAGGTTTTGGAAAGTTTCATCCATCCAATGGTGGCGCAGGCGCGGGCAGAAACAATTTCGAAGGCGGTGGATGAAGGCCGAAAAGTGCTTGTTATTGATGTGCCATTATTATTTGAAACGGGCGGTGAAAAGCTGGTGGATAAAACGGTCGTGGTTAGCGCGCCAGCCCTCGTTCAGCGCGCCCGTGTGCTCGCGCGGGAGGGAATGAGTGTTGAAAAATTGGACATGATTTTGTCACGGCAAATGCCTGACGCAGAAAAAAAAACGCGGGCCGACTATGTGATTGATACAAATAAAGGTCTGGATTTTACCCGCGAACAAGTGCAAAAAATCATGAAAGAATTAACAGGGTAAGAGCTCCATGGGCGGTATTCGCGAAATAGCATTTGATACGGAAACCACAGGTTTTGACGCGCGGGGCGAAGATCGGCTGACGGAAATAGGCTGTGTTGAGCTGATAGATTTTTTGCCAACAGGCAAAACATTTCACACGCTTGTCCACCCAGAAGGCAAAGAAATTTCTGCGCGCGTCACTGAAATTACGGGCCACACAAATGAGAGCTTAAGAGATGCGCCGAAATTTGTAGACATCGCTTATGATTTTCGCGAATTTGTTGGCGATAGTCCGATGATAGCGCACAATTCAAATTTTGACATGGGCTTTATCAATGCCGCGATGGAGCGGCATGGTCACGACCCATATCCAAAAAACCGCTTCATTGATACGCTGATGTTGGCGCGCGTGAAGTTTCCTGGGGCCAGCAATACACTGGACGCCTTATGTAAGCGTTTTGATATTTCGCTTGCCACGCGTACCGTTCATGGGGCGCTGGTTGATGCTGAACTTTTGGCCAAAGTATATCTAGAGCTAAAAGGGGGTAGGGCTCACAATCTTGACCTTGAAGTTATAACAAATGAAGTGACGGTAATAGGTGGAACCATTCGCTACAGACCTAAGCCTTTGGGCCCGCTGTCTACCAAAAAAGAGCGCGCCGACCATGTGAAATTCGTTGAAAAAGAGCTTGGCGAAAACCCTGTTTGGAAACGCTATCAATAAACAAAATTTTGTTAAAACTTAAAGTGCTTCTGCGCCACCGCTGGCGAGCTCGTGAATGCTGACAAGGGGGCGCGCGCCATAATGCGTGATGACCTCAGCCGCACATAAGCTCCCAAGATGTCCTGCGTCAACCCAGCCAAGCCCCATCGCGCGGCCAGCTAATACACCCGCCGCGTATTGGTCGCCAGCGCCAGTTGTATCGACAACTTTGCCTACAGGAACAGCTTTAATTTCGTGTACGCGGCCTTCCTCGATAATCACCGAGCCTTTTTCAGAGCGGGTCACACATGCCGTTGTGCCCATTTTCCAAACGGTTCTGAGTGCCTCACCTAAATCATCAAGCTCATAAAGTGATAACATTTCGGCTTTGTTGGCGAATAATATGTCGACATGGTGTTCGACGAGGTGCTGAAAGGCGGCGCGGTGACGGCCAACGCAAAAATCATCAGATAACGTTAGCGCTACTTGACGACCAGCCGCTTTGGCGATTTCGGCAGCTTTGACAAAGGCGGCTTTTTGATCGTCCGTGTCAAATAAATAGCCCTCCATATAGGTGACCGCAGAGGCTTTAACCGTTTTCGGATCGACATCTTTTGGCCCAAACGACGTATTGGCACCTAAAAAAGTACTCATGGAGCGCTCGGCGTCTGGCGTTACGGCAATAAGGCAGCGGGCTGTTGCTGCGCCATTTTTCAAAGGCACGCAAGGCACTGCGACGCCGTCTGCGCTCATCGCATTTGTAAAGCGCCGCCCCATAGCGTCATCGGCAACTTTGCCGATATAGGCGGCAGATACGCCGAGAGCTGAAATGCCAGCAATGGTGTTTGCGCCTGATCCGCCAGCGATTTCAACTGGGTTCTTAGCAGCATTTGCTAAGGCTTTAGACAGATGCAAGGCGCGCGGTTCATCGATCAAAGTCATGCCACCTTTGGTAATGTCTTCCGCCTTTAATAGGGTTTCATCAACGGGCGCGATTACGTCCATAATGGCATTGCCAATTCCTAAAACATCATATTTTACTGTCATGAGAAACTCCTGCGGGCTTTGATTTTAGTTGAGTTAGGCGATGGTGATTTGAAATGCAAGCTGGATATTTTCAGGCTTGTACTTCTGCCGCGCGCGGCTTAGGACGAAATATGTAAAACAAGGACGTATCATGACGAGCCCTCTAAAAAAAGTAGCGCTACTGGCGTCAGGAAATTTAATTCCTGGCCACCCAGATTTGCGCGAAGATGCGTTTGAACTTGGCGAAGAAATGGGAAAACTAGTTCCTGCATTTGCGAGTTGCGGCATGGAGCTAGTCCTTGTGAATTGGCGGGACGCAGCGGCGCGCGCTGATGAGTTTGAGGCAGCCTTGCCTTTGCTTGTGTGGGACTATTTTGAAAACAATGAAGATGCATTTTTTGCAGAGATGGCTAAACTTGGCCAAAAAACAGAACTATTTAACCGATTTGATATTCTAAAATGGAATGCAAACAAATCTTATCTTGAAGAGCTTGGCCATCTCGGCGCTGCGATAATACCTGCGGTGGCGGTGGATAAAGTATCCGAAGCGCGAGTGTTGCGAGCTATGGATAAATTTAACACTGATAAAGTTGTTATTAAGCCTGACATTGGCGGCGGCGCTTGGCGGCAAGTGCTGTATAGCCGCGGCGCGCCATTTCCCAGCGCAGACGAGCTACCGCCCAGCGGCGCGCTGATCCAGCCGTTTTTACAAAGCGTTCAAGATGAGGGCGAATACTCCTTTCTATATTTTGGCGGCGGGTTTTCACACGCCTTGTTAAAGCGGGCCAAAGACGGCGATTACCGTATTCAGTCAATTTATGGCGGCCGCGAAGAGGCCTATACGCCTAGCGCAGCCGAGCGCGCTCAAGCGCGTGCCGTGCTAGACGTTCTCGAATTTACGCCGCTTTATGCCCGTGTAGATTTCTTGCGCGGTGATGATGGGCGGCTCTTGCTTATTGAGCTCGAAATGATCGAACCTTATCTGTACTTGCCGTTTGCGCAAGGTGAGGGTGGCGACAATAAGGGCGCGCAAAAACTGGCAAAAGCGCTTGCAAAAAAACTGGGTATTTAGGCTAGGCGGCTGGTTTGGTCTTATCTTTGTATTTGCAAATATGCGAAATTATGCAGTTTTGACACATAGGCGTGCGCGCTTTGCAGGCATAGCGCCCATGTAAAATGAGCCAATTGTGGGCGTCACGCATATATTCGGCTGGCGTTACCTTTAAAAGGTTAAGCTCTACCTCGAGCGGATTTTTGCCGGGCGCCATACCCGTGCGGTTTGAAACGCGAAAAATATGTGTATCGACCGCCATGGTCGGTTGACCAAAAGCAACATTGAGAACCACATTAGCCGTCTTGCGGCCAACCCCAGGCAAGCTCTCAAGGTCTGCTCGGTTTTCGGGCACTTTACTGCCAAACACATCGGCCAATCTTTGCGACAGCCCGATCACATTTTTGGCTTTGGTTTTATATAGCCCGATGGTTTTTATATAATCGCGCAAGCCCGCCTCGCCAATCGCCAGCATTTTTTCGGGCGTATCAGCAACAGCAAACAAGGCCTTGGTCGCTTTGTTGACCCCCACATCTGTGGCCTGCGCCGAGAGAGCGACGGCGACCACCAATGTATAAGGGTTTGAGTATTGCAGCTCCGTTTCGGGCGCGGGCTCTAGGGTTTGTAGGCGTTTGTAAATCTCGGCGATTTGCGCGCGCGTTAGTTTTGGCTTTGGTAATTTACGTTTTGCCGCCACTATTTGCGCCGCTTTATTTCCATGAGCATTTTTTCGGCCATGGCCTGCGCCCGCGCCGCTGTGCGTTCGTCAGCCAGCCGCCCTTTTTTATCAAATGCTTTGCCCGCAAACCCGACGCCAAGCCCGCTAGAAACAATATTTGCGCCAAGCCGCGTCAAAATGAAATGCAATTGTTTAAGCGCCATAATGCCCGAAAGGCCGCCGGGCGTAGCCGCGCCGATGCTATAGATGGGGCCCGTAAATTGTCCAAGCTCCACACGGGTAGTCCAATCGATAGTGTTTTTCAAAAGCGCTGGCATACAGCCATTATATTCGGGCGTCGCGATAAACACGCCGTCGCATCCCTTAAGCCTGCGGATTAAATTTTTCGCAGTTTTTGGCACGCCATTTGCGGCTTCATAATCGCCATTATAAATTGGCATATCATATTTATTCAAATCGATTTTAACGGGCGTAGCGCCCAAATCTTTGAACACAAGCGCCATGGCGCTCACCAAGTTTTTGTTGATCGATCCGCCGCGGGTGGATCCAGAAATAAGGGCAATGCGAGGTTTGGTCATAATGTGTCCATGTATTGTTAGGTCTCTATATAGGGCTTGAGAAAATTTGCACAAGCGGCAGGTAGAAAAAGTTGGTTCAAATTGGCTTTGACTTCGGGTCAAAGCCTGCAGTTATCAATTATATATATTCACAAGAAACGGGTGGTTCTTGAGCAGCAAGCGTCATAGAGTTCGCTTATGAATATACAAATGCGCACCGATTTTACCAAAGCTAGCAAAGACTATCGAACGATGGTGAAGGCGCTTGAGTTTTTGGGCGCTCATTGGCATGAGCAGCCAGATTACAAAGCGGCGGCGCATGAGGCAGGTATATCGGCGCATCATTTTCACAAAATTTTCACGCGCTGGGCAGGCGTCTCGCCAAAAAAATATATTGGGGCTCTCGCTCATGACGCGGCGCGCGGCGTGCTGGACGCGGGGGGCACCGTAGAAGAGGCCAGCTTTGAAGCGGGGCTTTCATCGCCATCGCGTCTGCACGATCTGTTCATCCGTCACGAAGCCTTGTCGCCAGGTGAAGCTAAGTCGCGGGCGGCGGGCGTTGATATGGTTTGGGGCGTGGCCGCTTGTCCGTTCGGCATGGCGGTGGCGCTAATCAGTCCGCGCGGCCTGTCTGCCTATGGGTTTTTTGATGAGGGCGGTGAAGCG
>Ga0209633_10003396_pt1 | contig 14727 bp, 11 predicted proteins | sample Cruoilmetagenom1_FD_187290 | JGI IMG/M metagenome (GOLD analysis project Ga0209633, IMG submission 187290) | Oil polluted marine microbial communities from Coal Oil Point, Santa Barbara, California, USA - Sample 1 (SPAdes) (version 2) | ecosystem: Environmental > Aquatic > Marine > Oil seeps ... | reverse complement strand
TGATGAATATTAGAAACCATTTCTAACATGGATGAAGAAACTTCTTCGGCTGAAGCTGCTTGTTGATTTGAGCCGCGAGCCATATCCTGCGAACTAGAACTAAGCTCTAAACTTGCTGCAGATATATTCTCGGCGCTTACTTCCACATTTTCAACTATTTCTCGCAACTTTAATACCATTTTATTTAAACTATCTCCTAATATTCCTATTTCATCCTTTCTTTGAATATTCAGAGTTGCAGAAAGATCTCCATTTGCAATTGTTTTCGAAAAATCAACCCCTTTATAAATATCCTTTATAATATTATTGCTAATTATTGCAATAACAACTGCTAAAAGCAATAATCCCATAATACCAAATAAGAGTGCAATTCTAAAATCTCTATTAGCTTTTTCCATTACAACTTTAACCGGAACCGATATAGCAATTGACCATGGAGTATCTGTATTGCCAACATAAATTGGTGCATAAGAAACATAATATTCAGCTCCATTTTCATCTAGTGTAGTATAATTAAATATTTCCCCTTCCTCAATATTTTTTACAATATCGAATTCGGCATTATCCTTAGTATAAATATCTGCAATACTTTTATTTAATAAACCAGCATCTTGGTGACCAGCTATAAATCCCTTATTCGATACCAGATATGCGAAACTACCATCGAAAATCTTAATGTCGGAAACTAATTTCGAAAAATAGTCTAATGTAATATCCATTGCTACAATACCAACGTATTTTCCATCTGTAATAATTGGAGAATTTAAACTTGTCATTAAGAACTTATCGGCCTTATTCTCAGTAAAAACATCTTCGTAAGGTTCCCAAATTGATGGTTTTGTTTTAGTTTTTATTGCACCATATAATTCAGGGTCTCCATCGAGACTTCGAAATTCTGAGTCTCCCTTAATTTGGCCATTTTCTCTCCAATAAATGTAAACATATCTTCCAGTTGGTTTATCCCAAGCAGTATCTATTGCATTTAATTCCCAACTATCCCATAAACTATATATATGTGGATTATTTTTAAAAATTTCCAAATACATATCTGAAAAGATCTCTTTCCATTCAACTGTTGGTAGATTTTTATAAACCTGAAATGCTTCGGACAGTGTTTTTACTACTACTAAATCGGCATCCAAACTAGCTTTTATTTCAGCTGCTGTTTTCTTTACATGCAAGTTTGTAATTTCCTTTGCATTTTCGAATGCATTTTCTCTAGCATTAATACTTATGAATCCAATTACAACTCCATATATTAAAATTGATGTTCCTAAAATGAACAGTTGAATCTTTTGCCTTAGCATTAGGTTAATCCTCATAATAATCTATTTTATATTAGAAATTTTCAAATTCATCATCAATCTTATCATCATACATTTTTAAATCAAAACCTGTACCTTCATTTTTAAGATTGATATTTTTTGTCTTTGGCACTGATTTAACTTCTTTCTTAATTTCTTTCTTAAGATTTTGATCTAGTTTTACATGATCTATTTTTTTTATTTTTTTCTGTTTATTATCTCCAACAGAGAAATAAGATATATTCGCTTTTAATTGTTCTGCTTGACCTGCCAACTCTTCAGAGCTTGTTGCCAATTCTTCTGATGCAGCTGCATTTTGTTGAGTTACCTGATTTAATTGTTGAATAGCATTATTAACTTGATCGGCTCCGGAATTTTGTTCTAAACTGGCAGCAGAAATCTCTTGTACCAATTTGGCTGTTTTTCCAATTTCTGGAATAATTTTACCCATTAACACTCCCGCATCTTCTGTAGCTTTTAAACTATGAGTAGATAGATTAACAATTTCATCAGCAGCCACTTTACTTCTTTCCGCTAATTTACGAACTTCAGAAGCAACTACTGCAAATCCTCTTCCATGCTCGCCTGCACGCGCAGCTTCAACGGCTGCATTTAAAGCTAATATATTTGTTTGAAAAGCAATATCGTTTACAATTGAAATTTTATCGGCAATTTGCCTTATTGATGAAAGACTTTCCTGTGCTGCATTAGCAACTTTATCAATTCCATCTGCCGCTTCAATTGATATTTTCTCTGTTTGTTGCGAATTATCTGTATTTTGTTGAATATTAGAGACCATTTCTTCCATTGATGAAGAAACTTCTTCTGTTGATGAAGCTTGCTCATTTGCTCCCTGTGATAGTTGTTGTGAACCAGAACTTACTTGTTGACTTGCTGATGCAATATTATCTGCGCTTAAATTAACACTTTCAACTATACTTCTTAATTTAATCACCATTCTATTTAAAGCTACTGCTAATATTCCAACCTCATCTTTTTGATTAACATCTACAGTTACTGTTAAGTCGCCATCTGCCACTTTACCTGCAAACTCAACACCCTTATTTAAAGCTCTGGAAATATTCTTTGAAAAATAACTTACAACTAAAATAAAAATGAAAATCGAAATAAATACTGCTATTAAAATTGAATTGCGAACTTCCTTTAGGGATTTAAATAAAATATTCTCGTAAAAAGAAACAGCCACATATGAATCTATCTCAGGAACATATTTAAAGTACTGATATTTCCACAAACCATCGTCAGTTTCTGGCCACATGTATCTTGATTTACCGATACCTGAATCGTTTTCTTTAATTTGCTTGAAAAAAGTAAACTTACTTCCATTTTCACCTTCCACTGTTGGGTGAATAACAAAATCACCATCACTAGTAACTATAAAAGGATAACCTGTTTCAAAATATTTCTTACTGTCAAAAATCTTTTTAACACCCGTTAGATTCTTCTCCTTTATACCTACATATAGCATTCCTTGAACCATTCCATTTATAAAAATAGGCTCATAAACCGATAAGTAATAATCATCAACAACAAAAGCACGTCCTTTAAAAGATTGCCCACTTTCTATTGCTTTAACCACTGGCGAATTATTAGGTATATATGTTCCCACTGCTCGTTGTCCATTCGACTTTAAAACATTTGTAGATATACGTAAATATCCACCTTGTATTTTTTGGAAAATAGTAGATGTTGCGCCAGTTAGTTCCTGTATTTTATCTACAGCTTCGTTACTTTCAAAAAGTATATTTTTATCTAAACTTAAAACATTAAGATTTACTTGCTTAGATGCTAAAGACATTTGATCAATTGCTTGAGTTTGAATTGTTGTATCAAGAATCTCTAATTCTCCTGAAGAATATAATACATCGTGTGCAGTTTTAATTGCAAAATCTACTCTCTCTTGATTATTGTTTACTTCATTCTCAATAATACTAACTAAGTCATCTAGCTGCTCGTACATTCGAGTATCTGCATCTTTAATAATTCGTTGTTTGTTTGTTCTATAAGTATGTAATCCAAGAGCTGTAAGTAATACAAATATCAATAAAGAAAAAACTAAATTTAAACGAACTCCTATTTTCATATCATTTACTGATTTCATAATTTTAATATTTGTTAGTTTGTTGTTGTTATTGTTTGTTGTTGTGATCCTTTGTTTGTTTGTTTATTGTTATAGGGATTTTAGTTATTCATTTGTTTCTTCTTTTTCAATTTCTTGCTCACCTTCAATCGTTTTTTCTTTTATTGATACAATTTCGTCGCTAGAAAAAACTTTTTCCATATTTAAGAGCATTATAAACTTTTCCTTACTTTTTGCCATTCCATATATAAACTCAGATTTATATTTACTTCCAATACTTGGAGGTGGTTGAATTTGGGTATCGTCAAGTTCGAGAACTGCCTGTACAGAATCGACCAATGCTCCAACCTGAACGGTATCACCTTCCATTTCAACTTCCATTACAACAATACATGTATTTGTAGTATAAACTGTCGGTGTCATACCAAATTTTATTCTTGTATCTATTACAGGCAATACTGTTCCGCGTAAATTTATTACACCTTTCATGTATTCCGGCGATCTAGGTACTTCAGTAATATCTGTCATCTCAAGAATATTTAGTACTTTGCCAACATGTGTGGCAAATTCTTCATCTCCAAGGTTAAAAGATAAATACGAATTAATTTTTGTAAGTTCTTCGTTACTCATAGAATAATCCTCCAATATTTATATGTCTTTTTGCTTAATATTTATTTTTGTTTCGGAAAACCGATTAATTATTTTATTAGTATCTAAAACAAGAGCAACAGTTCCATCGCCAAGTATTGTAGCTCCAGATATCATTTCTTGCTTCTTATAAATTTTACCTAATGATTTTAATACAGCTTGATATTCACCAACTACTTCATCGACTACTAATCCAATTTTACGATCTTCGAATGATACCACTACAACTTGCTCGATATCTTGGTCTCCTTCTGGTAAATTAAACTCTTCGCGCAAATAGTAAAACGGTATTTGATCGCCATCAAGAATTATTAAGTTGTTATATTTATTTACAACATTTTCATGCTCCGTTACATAAATTTTATCAACAACCGATAAAGGAAGTACATAGTGTGCATTATTAATTTTTACGAGCAAACCATCTATGATTGATAAGGTTAATGGTAGTTTTATTGTTAATGTTGTACCAATATTAATTTCTGTGTCGAGCTCTACTTCTCCACGTATTTCAGTTAACTTTCTTTTTACAACATCCATTCCAACTCCTCTGCCTGAAACACCTGTAATACTTTCAGCTGTGGAGAAGCCAGGAAGAAATACAAGATCTAAAATCTCTTTCTTATTTAAAATTGTATCCTGATCTATTAATCCTTGTTGAATTGCTTTTGACCTTATTTTATTTATATCAATTCCGGCTCCATCGTCATGAATTTGAATATGAACATTTGTTCCTGAATAAAATGCTTTCAATAATATCTTTCCCTGTTCCGGTTTTTTTAATTTCTTTCTTATTTCAGGAGACTCAATACCATGATCAATAGAGTTTCTTAAAATATGCAATAAAGGATCGGTTAACGATTCAATAATTGTTTTATCCAACTCTGTATCTGCTCCTTCTGCTACAAATACAACATTCTTATTAAGCTCTTTTGACAAGTCTCTTACTAAGCGTTGAAAACGAGTTAACATAGTTTCAATAGGTATTAAAACAATATCGAACGCATTATCGCGAAGCTGTTTTGAAAGTTTCTGTATATTCTCCGCAATACTTAGAAGCTCAGAATCAGCAGAATTTTCTGCAAACAAAGTTAATCGAGCTTGTGTTGTAACTAACTCACTAACCAAATTCATTAACTGATCTAGCTTATTTGACGAAACACGAATACTGGAAATAACATTCTCTTTAACAGAAGGAAGTGGCCCAGCTGATTTAGAAATTGCTCGTTCTATTTCTTCTATATTGGTTTCTTGTTTGGTTTCTTTCTTTAGAATATTTTGAATATTTGTTAAACCAACATCGTTATTACTCTCAGCCAATGTTGCAATTTCATCAATAACAGATTCTCTACTAAATATATCGTAATCTGCTATCTCATGAATATCCAACTTACACTGATCTTCAATGAAAATAAACACATCAGATATTGAATTTACATCTTCTTCTGTTGATACAATTATCTCCCAATATGTATAACACTTAATTACTTCTAGCTTTTCGTACTTAGGTACTTTATTAAAATGTGTGAAAGTTTTACATTTTCCTAAAGAGAAAAGCTCATCGATTAAAAATAAAGGATTAGTACCATCGTGGAATATATTTTCTTCTGGTTCAAAAAAGATATAGTATGATTTTAAACCGGACTCTTTTTTATTCGGTATATCAACCGATTTATCTTGCTGTTCTACTTCTTCTTTTCCTTCAATTATGTTTTTTACTTCGGATATAAGTAAATCGTGTCTGGATTTTATACTAGAATCACTTAAATCATCGATAGTTAAAAGCACTTTCATATGATCAACAGATGCTAAAGTAACATCAAGAACTTCTCGATTTACATTTTTCTTCCCGTCGCGTATTAAATGATATAAGCTTTCAAGATTATGTGTAAATTCGCTTAAATGACTGAAGCCAAACATTGCTCCACCACCTTTTAAAGAATGCATAGATCGAAAGATTTTTTCTATTAATTCTTTATTCTTAGTGTCGTTTTCTATTAATAACAAAGAGTCTTCTAATTCTCTTATATTATCAGTAGCTTCTTCAATAAATTTATCTTTAAACTTATCCATTATCTAAGTACTTTTTTTAGTGCAGCTAATAATTTTGCGGGAACAAATGGTTTAATAATCCAGCCGGTTGCACCAGCTTCTTTAGCTTCCATTTTTTTTGATGCTTGCGATTCAGTGGTTAAAAACAAAATTGGGATATGTTTGTAACTATCCATTAAACGAACGTTTTTAATTAATTCGATACCATCCATCTCGGGCATGTGCAAATCCGTAATTATTAAATCGATAGGACGTCCGTCCAGAAATTTCAATGCATCCTTTCCATCAATTCCAACTAATACATTATAACCTTCGTTTTCTAATGTAAAACTCACCACTTCGCGAATGCTTTCTGAATCATCAACTATTAAAATAATTTTGCTCATAATATTTATATATTTTCTATATTATCTAAATACCTTTTTTATATCGGAATTACGAAATAACAAATCCAAATCTTCAGGAAGATCAACATCAAATGTTACTGTTTTACCTTCTTTCAAAGAGGCATTTTTCAATGAAAAAACCAACTGTATAAATGTTAAATCTATATTCTTCAAATTTTTCAATTTAAAATTAATAACATCATTTTTCTTATACGAATCAATAATCTTATCTTTTATATTTTCTATTGTATATATGCTTAAATCATTTTCTAGGATGATACTTACTTTTTTCTCACCCTTCTTTTTCGATGATTTAATGTATATGTTGTTAATCTCAGATTTCATAATTTATATATTTTAAAAAAATTCAATATCTCCATCTTCTTTATTTTCAATATCAATTTCTTCTCCTTTAGCTAATTTTTCGTGTATAGAATGCTCTGTTTCTACCGTATAATATTCTTTTAGCATATTTAAATTGTCGCTTAAGGTTTCATCGTCAATTTCGTCACCTTCTTTTAATTTATAACTTATAGCATTTAATTCTTGTGTTATTTCTTCTATTACATTTTCAAAAAAATCATAATATTTTATTTCGGAAATAGATTTTTTTATTTGTTTTAATGAACTACTTCCAATTAATTTATTCTCGTCTAACTTTCCATCGATTTTATCTCGGTTCCTTTTTAATAAAGCAACGTACTCTTTTATTTCGTTAAAGTCAATAGTTTGAAGTACATTTTTATGTATTATTTGGCTAATATTCGTTTTAAAAGAATGAAGCTTTTGAATAATTCCCGTTAGCACTTCAATATTATTCTTTAGTTCTGAAAGCACATTATTGATTTGCTCAATTGTTCTCTGCACGCTCTTATCATCTGATGTTTGTTTTTTAATAGATTTAAGATGTGCATTAATTTCACTAAAAAATTCTTTTATAAGTTTTTGTAAACCTCCAAAATATTTTTCTACATTTTTTATTTGTTTATCTGCATTTAAAACTTCGGACGATAATACTTTACAATTGCCCAACTCTTTTATATAGAACAATTCCGTTTGATCTAGCTTATCTACTATTTCGCGATGGGGATTATGGTTCAGAAAATCCTTATTGTTTTCATTTTCTTTACATGTACTCCGAAGTATATCTATATTGTCGAGAACAAGCACAAAATTATTTACAATTGTTTCTATTGCACTCTGATACTCCTTATTTGCTTGTATTAATTGCGCTGCTTGTATTCCAGAAACATCTCTAATTTTTAAAAAGAACTTTGCCTTTTCTATTAGGTGTTTTTCATCGCCACCTGCATAATCGAACATATTTAATTCATCAATAAGATCTTGATGCGTTTTTTGTATATGCTCCATTTTTTGTCTAATAATATCGTGATACTGTAATTTTTTTACAATATCACTTATGTTACTTTCAGTATCTAATTTCTTCTTTTTTAATTCTACAAAGCAATCTTTATTTCTAATATATTTTTTTTCTAAACCGTCTATTTTATTAAGGATATCGAGCAACAAAATTCCTAATTTATTAATATTAGGCTCATTTACACTAAATGATGTTGATGAAATACTTTGAATAGAATTTAAACTTTTACTAATTTTTTCGGATATTAAATTAACTTCTTTTTCTCTTAATTGAACTTCCTTTTTATTTACTATGTGTGTTGGAATTAATATCTTAAGATTTGTAAGCAAATACTTTAAAATCATTAAATTCTGGGAACTATTCTTTACCGGAAAAAACAAAAGTTCCAATTGCTCCGATAGTTTCGAAATAAATTCATTTGTTATTGAGGCTTGTTTCTTGTATTCTACTAAATCAGAGTATAAATTATTACAAAAAAGTTTAATTTTAGAAAATAGAACAAAGTTGTCTTCATTACCAAACGATTCCGAAATATTGGTAATATTTTCTGAAATCAATTTAAGTTGATTAAATAAGTTTTTAAAATCTTTATTTAATTGAGAAAAGTCGTTTGCAGAACACTCATGTAAGGACACAAGTCGTTCGTCAATTTGAATAAATATTTTTGAAATATCCTTTGCTGAATATGTTTTTAATAATGCTTCAATCTTATCTTTGTTTATTAAGGTCATTCGAGAAGTTTTGGTTATGCAATTTCTTTGGAAATATTTAATGCATTATTCACTTTACTTAAAAAAACCGGAATGTCTATTGGTTTTTCTATAACATCCGATACTCCATATTTGTTTGCTTTTGTTGTATTTTCTTCATTAGCAAAAGCTGTTACAATAATTATAGGTATTTTTTTATACTCCTCGTTTAACTGTAATTTTTTTATAACATCAAATCCATTTTCATTAGGCATTAATAAATCTAACAAAATTAAATCAGGAATATTCTCATCTAAAATTTCATATGCTTCTTTAGCACTTATGGCTGTTATAACATTGTAACTTTCATCACCTAAAACCGCTTCCAACAATAGTAAGTTTGTTTCTGAATCATCAACAACCAAAATATTTCGCTTTCTTTCCATACTTCCTTGTTTTATTTAATAAACAGATAATTATGTATTATTTAAATAAACTATACAATGTTTAAACTTATCTAATTGTAAAGTTACTCAAGTAATAGGTCTAAGTGCAAATAAAAAACGGTGATATAGATTACCTTTTTACGGTGATTTATATCACTTTTTTATCCTAAGTCATCAATATAATACATAAATATTATCTACTTTTTTAATAAATATGTATTACTATTAAGTAAATTATTTAATATATTTACAGAAACCACTTTCTTTATGGATAATGCAATTCACGAAGACGTATTCTTAGCTTTATTCCCTGCCCATGATATATTATCGGTTGATGAGATTAATTTAATTAAAGAAAATTCGCAGTTAAAAACTTTATTAAGAAAAGATTCTTTATTCGAAGAAAGCAATACCGCAAAATATTTAGTTTTTTTAAAGTCGGGACTAGTTAAATTATCAAAGAATTTAAAGCATGATCGCTCGTTGATTCTCAAAATATCTACTCCAGGCGAGTTTATTGGAATAATGTCGCAATTCGGCGAAAAAAAATACGAATATTCAGCTACAGCTGTTGTAGATTCTGAAGCATATTTTATCGATGTTAACATATTTAATTCAATATTAGAGAACAATGGCAAATATGCTGTTTACCTTATGAATATTATTTGTACCGAGAATCTTAATATTTTTAATCGAATTATTCTTCAGAATAACAAACAATTACCTGGCAAATTAGCCGATATCATATTATATTTTTCTGAAAATATTTATCAATCTGATTCATTTGTTCTGCCTCTTACCCGAACAGAACTTGCAGAACTTGCAGGTACTACAAAAGAAAGTTTTATTAGAACATTAACCGAATTTAAAAACGATAAGATTATTCAGATTGATAATAAATCGATAAAAATAGTTAGTTACGAAATTTTAAAAACCTTAAGTAGAATAGGCTAAATGAAAAAATACACTTTCCTAGTTGTCGATGATATTTACATGAACAGATTATTACTTAAAAATTTAATTAAGAAAGTTAGTGATAAAACTTTTGAAGCAGAAGACGGTTCAAAAGCTATTGAAATACTTAAATCGGAAAAGGTTGATTTTGTTTTAATGGATATTGAAATGCCTATAATGAACGGTTTAGAAACTACCAAATATATTAGAGAAGAGTTTTCGTACCCATTAAATAAAATTCCGATTATTGCACTTACAGCTCATAACCCAAACGACTTTTTTGATGATTATAAAGATGTTGGATTTGATTATATTTTAACAAAACCGTATTCGTTAAGAACCATTTTAGATACCATTAATAATTTCGAATTTTAATTTCCAGAATAATGAAAAATACCATATTAAAATGGCTAGCGCTTATTCTTCTAACTCAAATATTTGCATGTACTAACTACGATTCAAACATTTATGAATCGGGAGTAAATATTGAGCTTGCTAAACTTAGAGATCAACAAATAAGCAATGTGATTTATTCTTTAAACTTTAAAATCCCTACTGATATTAATACAGGAATTTTAGGGAGTGAAAAAATAGAATTCGAATACGCAAACATTAACGATAAGCATTTATTAATTGATTTTAGAAATCCAAAGTCACACATTAAGAGTTTAAAAATTAACGGTAAAAAAACTTCTATTTTATTCTACAACGAACACATTATTATTAAAAGCAGAAAGCTGAAAATTGGAAAAAATGAAATTACAATTGATTTTATTGCTGGTGATAGAGCTTTAAACAGAAACGACGAATATTTATACACATTATTTGTACCAGACAGAGCTTGTACAGCTTTTCCTTCTTTTGATCAACCTTCGTTAAAAGCAAAGTTTAAAACCAAAATTGAAGTGCCAACAGATTGGGTCGCTATTTCAAATTCCAAATTAATCGATAAAAAAGATAATACCTATATTTTTGATTATACTAAACCTATTAGCACATATTTATTTTCGTTTGTTGCAGGTAAGTTTCTGTCTGTAACAAAAACCTATGATGACAGAATAATTACAATGTATCATAGAGAAGATGATACTGTTAAAGTAAACCGAAACATAGATAAAATATTTGAATTAGAATATAGCAGTTTAAAATGGCTTGAAGATTACACCCAAATAAAATATCCTTTTAAAAAGCTCGATTTTATTGTTATTCCTTCTTTTCAATATTCGGGAATGGAGCATCCTGGAGCTATTTTATACCGTGATTCAAAACTTTTTTTGGATGAGTCATCAACTATTAGAGACGAGCTTAATAGAGCTAATTTAATAGCACACGAAACAGCACATATGTGGTTTGGTGATTTAGTTACAATGCGCTGGTTTAGTCAAGTGTGGTTAAAAGAAGTATTTGCCAACTTTATGGCAGGGAAAATTGTAAATCCACAATACCCAAAGATTAATCATGAATTAAATTTTTTAATAAATCATTTTCCACCATCTTATTCTGTTGATAGAACTGAAGGAGCAAATCCTATTGAGCAAAAACTTGATAACATGAAAAATGCTGGCACCCTGTATGGATCTATCATTTATCATAAAGCTCCTATTATAATGAATCAGTTAGAACAATTAATTGGAGCTAAAAATTTAAAAATAGGTTTACAAGAATATCTAAGATCGTATAGCTATGGGAATGCAACCTGGGATGATTTAATTTCAAATTTAAACTCAAAAACAAAATATAATTTAACGGATTGGAGTAAAGCTTGGGTTTACGAGTCTGGAATGCCAAACTACATAGTCGATAGAGCATTTGACGAGAACAATAATTTTTCATCGGTAATTATTGAGCAAAAAGATCCACAAGATAAAGGAAGACAATGGAGTCAAGAAGTATCTGTAGTTGTTAAAGATCCATTGGAATTTCGGAATTTTGAAATTGAATTAAAAGATACTTTCAATGTTATTGATTTTAATAAAATGTTTATGAATCCTAATTATATATTTCCTAATTCTACAGGCATTGCATATGGATATTTTAAATTAGATTCTACATCAATTAATTACTTACTTTCTCAAATTCACCGTGAAGAAAATCCCGTTTTAAAGTGCTCTATGTACATTTCGATTTGGGAAAATATGCTTAACAGAAACATTAAACCTTACAGAGTTTATAAAGCATTTCTTAAAATTTTATCCAAAGAGTCGAACGCTCAGAATGCAAATTTATTATTGAATTATATTGAAAGTTTATATTGGAAATTTTTAACTACAGAAGAACGTATTGAGGTTTCTTCTGAATTAGAATCTGCACTCTGGAATGAATTAGCAGCTCAAGGTAATTTAAGTATAAAATCATCATTATTTAAAACATATTATAATATTACTACAAGTGCAAAAGGGTTAGAAAGATTATATTCTATTTGGAAAAATGAAACAAATAATGTTAATCTTAATTTATCGGAGAATGATTATTCAAATATTGCTCTTGATCTAATGTTGAAAGGGCATTCTGAATCTGACAACATATTAAAAACTCAAAGTTCTCGAATTACAAATAATGAAAAGTTTGATAGATTTAAGTTTATTTCAAATGCCATTTTTAATAGAGATGCATTTTTCGAAAGTTTATTAGATGAAAAAAACAGAGAAAAAGAACCTTGGGTCATCGATGCTTTATATTATCTAAATCATCCTTTAAAAAGTAAAGAATCTATTAAATACATTTCACCTTCGCTTGAAATATTAGCAGAACTACAAAAAACAGGAGATATATTTTTCCCAAAACAGTGGTTAGACGCCACCTTTAGTGGTCATTTTTCAATTGATGCAGTAACAGAGATTAATGTATTCTTAAATGAACACACAGATTTTCCTAAAACCCTAAAAAATAAAATTTTACAATCTGCCGATTTAGTTTACAGAGCTAGCATTATAAGTAATGAATAGAAATTGGAGCTGTCCAAGAAATTTAAAGTGTCAATTCCTTGAACTTTTCTCATGAGCACGGTGAATAATCAGGAAATCCACTAGAATAATGAATATATGTATGTGTGTTTTGTAATCCCAAAACAATTTAGAGATAACAAAAAAGGACTGTTTTAAACAGTCCTTCGTTTATTCTGCTAAACTATTTAGTTGTTCGAGTAACTCCATATTTATTCTGTACATTTCTTCAATTATTCCCCTATAGTACACCTTAAGATTTTTATCCTTTGATGGATGATTTACTTGATACAATAAATTTAATCTAAGCATCTCTACTTCGTGTAATATTTCAAGAACATTTTCTTGATTATTTAATGGTGAGTATTGCAAGAACGAAAAACATTCTGACATCATCTGACTTGCTAAAAAGTTTATGTCTTTCTTAATATCTCTGCAACTTGCCATAAATTTGTGGTGTTATTTCTGCGTGTAATTTTAGAGTAAGTTAACTTATTAAATTAAAAAATCAAAAACTTTAAATAAAAAATCGCATTCAATTTAAATAAAAAAATGCGAAATTAGGTTATACTATATGCTACAGTTTAGTACTCGATTTTATTTTCGGTAAGCGAAATAGATGAATTTTCTAATTCGTTAATTCTAAAAATATTATATCCATCGTAATACTTAATCATATCTACTCCAACATTTTCAAAACCAGAATTTTGATACCACCTTACAAACTTGTATTTCGCCTGCAATAAATCAACATCATAATTGACTATACAGTTCGAAAAATTCGTTCCATAATTTTTTAATGCTGATAAAAAATACAATCCTACATCGTAACCATGAATGGCCATTTGTGCCGGTTCTGTTTTGTATGTTTCTCGATATTTAGAAACAAATTTCTTTACATCTTCGTGATGGTAATCAATAAAAAAAGGAGTAGCCAAACTCAAATTTAAATTAAAATAATACTCAGGATCTACATTCGAGAATCGCTGCCAACGTGATAATCCAACCACAGAAATATCGCTACCAAACGTTTTTAGAGTATTTAATTTTGTTACTACATCGGTAACAAAAGCTTCATTATTAGATGGTACAACAAATACATTACTAATATCTTTGTCTATTGCATGTTGAAACACATTAATACTATCCGTAAAAACTACTTCTTTAAATTGAATATTATTAACGATTGTATCAACTGATAAATATGAAAATATCCTGTCTTTTACCATCTGTATATTATTATAACCGATACTATCCCCATCATGAACAATTATAATATTTTTGTCGCGGAAAGTAGATACGTATTTAGCATACTCTTCAATTTGCGCTTCGTACGATGGGTAAACCTGAAATAAATTTGGATTATCGTAAATAAAACTCAAATTATCTGACAAAGGTAAAATCATATCTATACCATGCGCCTTTGAAAATTCGGAAACTAATTTTATTTCTGGATTGTAAATTGGGCCTATAATTAAATCCATTGTTTGCATTTCAGGATCTTTTAATAATTTCTTAATCTTAGCTGTATCATTTCTTGTATCGAAAACGTTTAAATTTACCGACAATCCTGTTTGTTTTAAAGAATCTACAGATAGTAATAGCCCTTCGTAAAATTCAACCATTGCTTTTGATCTTGGATAGATGTAATAAGGACTATAATAAACTTTTTCATATATTTTTTTCCCATTATCATCATATTCCGATGAATCGATATAAAATTCTTCATCGTTTTTTTCTAAGTAGAAAGGAAGCATTACAGCTACCTGGTATTTTTCTTCGTTTAAACTATCAACTTTCTGACAATCATCGTAACTAACAGAATCT
>Ga0209633_10003395_pt1 | contig 14730 bp, 16 predicted proteins | sample Cruoilmetagenom1_FD_187290 | JGI IMG/M metagenome (GOLD analysis project Ga0209633, IMG submission 187290) | Oil polluted marine microbial communities from Coal Oil Point, Santa Barbara, California, USA - Sample 1 (SPAdes) (version 2) | ecosystem: Environmental > Aquatic > Marine > Oil seeps ... | reverse complement strand
ATTATATTTATAAGAAGTTAAAATGTCCTTAGCAACAATATTATTATACTTCCATATCATTCTAATTTGATTTCTGCGATATATTATTATTAATCGTTATTTTAAACTTTAGTTTTCGCTTTACTTATTATAATTTAAGCAAAAATTTATGAAGTTATTATCATAACCAGAATTTATGAGTAACTTTTTTGCTCTCTTGTTATTCATTAAATCGGGTATAAAAGAATCCATAATTTTCATTGCATGTTTTTTCTTTAGTGTCTTATAATTCATTTCTAAATAAACAGATTCTAAAATATTTAAATAGTTAAAGATTATGTTATTCTCCTTAATTTTTCTCACCTCACTTTTTGAAAGCGAATCCTCATCTGTATAATTCAAAGGATTTAATTTTATCAAATTTTCATTTACAATTTCAAGATTATTTAATTCAGAAAATTTATCGTTCACCCTTCTCATTGAATCTACTATATTTAACCTTCTTAATATCTTTAAATTAATAATAGTCAGTATTAATGCAACAAGAGACAATATAATTTGTCCTAATGAAGAAATAAGTGAAATTTCAGCATCAGAAAACCCAAAAGTTAAATTATCAACCATCGTTTATTTAGACATAGAATAGTTTTAAACTAGTTATTTTTAACATTGGGAAATACAACAAAAGAATGAATAAACTTTTTTTCCCATTCATTATCAAGCTTTTTAGCAATTTCTACTTCTTCGATTCTTCCAGGTTTATCGATTTCAAACAAAACAGATTCACTTAGGATGATTTTCCCCAACATAGCTTTACCTGTCCATGTTTCTAAATAAGAATAGCCAAAATGTTTGTTTAAATAATCTCGAATCTTTGGAAAAACATGTACACTTGTTGGCTCATTCCCATTCTCAGATCTATCAAAAAGCACTAAGGGTTCCCCAACATTTCTCCTTATACCTTCATAAAAATATGTAAAACGCTCTCCGGAACTATTAAGTATTTCTACTTTCGATTCCAATTTCCCTATTCCATTGAATTTTGTAAAATCTAATAATAAATGATTCCAAAATATCTTTTCATCTTCCCCTTCAGTATTATAATAACAATAAAATTTACGACGAAAATCTTTTATTGAGTCTTCATCTGAAGTTATTTTAGAGGTAATAGAATTCTTAATGATCTTAATTATTTTTTCATCCTGCTCCTTTAATCTAAGACTTTCAATAATCATTGTTATACTTGTCCCTAATGTTACCCCTCCAAATGAAATAAACAAGTTGCTAAAAAGATCATTAGACTTTACAGAAACACCTAAACCTATCAATGCAACACCGGTTATACCCAAAATAATATAGGTTATTAGATAAATATTTAATTTATATTTCATCGTTTATTTAAATTTTTAAGAAATACCTCATAATAAATAAGGGTCAAAATTAACACTAATTCTCAAAGCATTAACTCCAACCCTAATTTTTAACTAATAGATTATCATAAATGTTATTAGGTCAAGTCATCAATTTTCGCTTTAGGGGTATTTGCCTTTACTGAAGCAATTCCGTTTTCCATTCCACTTGTAGAAGAATACATCTCACTTGTTCCAATAACTTGACCATTAGGTGCTTTTAAGTTAAAATAAGGACTGCCTCCTTTAGATGTTAAACGTTCATAATTACCATCACCTGATGAATTTTTTCTAACTGATTCAATCCCATTTGAACATCCAGATTTTGCTTTGTAGCCTTCACTAGCTAAAATAATTTGTCCATTTGCAGCTTTAAGTCTAAATCTAAACTCATTGCGCTTATCAATATAAATTTCAAATTTTGCCATTTAGTATAATTTTTAGATTAATTAGATATAAATATAATAATTAATGATGAATAATATTAAAAATTAATTATCGTTTATTTGAACTTTATTTTTTAATGAATGATGTAGTTATTTTACCTTTTGGAGTTTCTATTTTGATAAAATAAATCCCAGCATTATAATTGAAATCTAAATTTAGATTTTTAGTATTTTGATATATATAGGAATCTATTATTCTGCCATGAACATCTATTATATCTAGTTTGATTTCTGTTAGGACTGACTCAAAAGACACATTAAACTGGCCACTGGTTGGATTTGGGTAAAAATAGTATTTCGGATCTGGACCATTTTCTGATACCCCAAGAGTAGTATTCTGACCTAACTTTTGAATAAAAATATCTCTATTCCCATTTGAGGTAAAGTTTTGTATTCCTTCATCTGGGTCAAAATCTACTGTTCTTTCAAAAGTGCCAGTTGTGAAAATATTACCTCTAGTATCGGAAGTAATGGATAAACATCTATCAATTCGAATTCCTCCCATTTTTTTTGCCCAAATAAAATTTCCATTTGGATCAAGCTTTTGGATAAAAATGTCTTGACTAAATGCTGCTGAAGTTAAATTTTGAATACCTGACCCTGGGTCAAAATCTACTGTATTCCAAAAATCACCTGTAGTATAGATATCAGCATCGTTATCTGTGGTAATAGAACGCCCTTTATTAAAAAAACCTACTGACCCCATGTGTTTTGCCCAGAGAAAATTACCCTCTGAGTTTAATTTTTGAATAAAAATATCACTATTCCCAATTGGAGTTAGATTTACCACTCCTGGACCTGGGTCAAAATCTACTGTATTCCAAAAATCACCTGTAGTATAAATATTTCCGTTCCTATCAATAGTGAGGTCGTTTACACTTTTAAGGCCTTCTCCTTTTATATGTTTTGCCCAAATGAAACTGCCATTTCCACTTAACTTTTGTATAAAAATATCTGTACCCTGTGCTGTGAAACTCTGAACACCTGCACTCGGATCAAAATCCACTGTACTATTAAATGAACCTGTAGTATATATATTTCCATTGCTATCAGTAGCGTTTGAGGTGGCTATTTGACTGCCAGCTCCTCCTATTTGTTTTGCCCAAAGGAAGTTGCCATCTGTATCTAGTTTTTGGATGAAAATATCGCTTAATCCTAAGGAAGTGATGTTTTGCTCACCTACTCCTGGGTCAAAATCAACTGTTCTTGTAAAAGCACCAGTTGTATATACATTGCCACTTGCATCAGTGGTGATTGAGTATCCAATATCGCCATCGGCCAGCCCTCCCATTTGTTTTGCCCAAAGAAAGTTACCATCAGTGTCTAGTTTTTGAATAAAGATGTCTTGGCGATTTCCTACAGATGTTGAATTTTGTATACTTGTGCTTGGGTCAAAATCTACTGTTCCAGAGTAATTACCAGTTATATATATATTACCATTAGCATCGGTCGTAATGGAACGTCCTATGCCAAAACCACCTTGTGTTTGCTTCGCCCAAAGAAAGTTGCCATCTTGGTCTAGCTTCTGGATAAAAATCGTTCCCGGGTTAGACAGATTATGTACACCAGTACCTGGATCAAAATCTACTGTTCCATTAAAAGTACCAGTTGTATATACATTACCACTCGCGTCTGTAGTGATGGACATACTTCTTTCTGCATCACCCGTATCTCCCATTTGTACTGCCCAAAGATATTCTTCTTCTTGAGCATTACTTATTAGTATTGCACAAATGAAGAGTATTGTTAAGTAATTCTTTTTCATATAATATTTGCCTAATTTATAATGTTTAGCGTATCTAAATATGAGTTATACTGTAAATATAAGAAATATAATTACCTCCTACTCATCGATTATTTAAACTTTCTCAGATTTTACCGCATATACTTCTATATCAATTAAATATTCGGTAATTATCTCATTATTATCATTTCTAAATTTAATGGAATATTGAGATATGTAATCATTAGTTCTAAGGCATTTCACATCATTCTCATTTACCCCATGTCCTATTAAATCAAAATTATGCACTTTTTCACATAATTCTTGCAGTATATAATCATTAATAACTTCGTCATAGCTATCAGCAAAAACAAACATTGAACGTTTACTAGTAGGCCCTTTTCCCTTCTTAGAATAGTCTACTATAAATTGGTATTTTCCATTTATCATAATAAATCATTTTATGAATGCAATTCTATAACACTTTTTCCATTCTACGAAATACTTAGCCTTGCTAGGTTTCATTTTAGATTATCAATCGTTTATTTGAACTTAAATTTTGTTTTACCAGCTATGATTATAAACTGTGGGCAATAAATCGATATTTGTCCAATATTTGTAATATCCTGCAGTTTCATCATCAGGACTCGAATATACTTTTCTCTGCGACAATTTTAAATTATCATATACCTTATCAGAATTAATCAGGTTTATTTCCATGTCAAATTCCCCATAATCTTTTGCAGTTTGTTCTGCCCCTTTTCTATAATTTGAAGTAGTAACATATATACCTTTTGTCATCTTATTTAGTACTAATGCTCCTGCAAAAGATCTTATTTGTTCTGCTTCAATTTTATTTTTATATCTTTTTACTTGAATCCCCGTATTAATTCCTTTTTCATCTTCAATTAAGATTATATCAATTCCTTTATCTCCAGAATATTCAGTTAAAACAACATTATAATTAAAATCTTTAAAAATTGCAGTCACAACTTCTTCGAAACGTCTTCCATTCATTAGGTTTTTAGATTCATAATTTGCGATCAAGTATTTCCTTAGCTCATAAATTGGAATACGATTAATGCTTTTTTTATCAAGATTTTTAAGACAACCACATCCTCTTTTTACATTTAATGACCCTTCATACGATCCATATGCATAACCAGATTTGATTGTTATTACCCACCAACCACATTTCTGACAAACTTGCAATCTTTTCCCTCGATCTTCATAATTTCCGCTCAAGTCGGCTCCAAGAGACCCTCCACTGAACTTTTCACCATCAAAATGTAATAGTTTACAACGACAATATGGGCAAAAATAGATCTCATTATATCTGTATGAAATTAATATATCATTTGCAACAATATCTTTATACTCCCAAATCATCTTAATATTAATTTATCGTTTATTTAAACTTTGGATTTCATTTGATAAGTTAGCAATAAAAAATAGCTCCATAAAACATTCGTTTTACGGAATTTTTGAAAATAGAAGTCTTACTTGAATATTTGTAGATTTTAACTCAGTTCTTTGTTGGCAAAAGTTTTTCTAATTCCCAGAGTATTTTCCTAAAAGTGTTCTTCCTAATTGCGTATTGCTACTGATTTTAACAATTTCATAATTATCTGGATTACTCGCTACAAAATCAGCTTCACTATCTGGAAAATCATTGTATGAATCATGTATTACCTCACGAACTTCTATGTTAGAAGTGTAATTTCTTTGCCCTGTATCTAAACTCGGACATTGTTGACCAATAAAATTTCCCATATTCCAACAACTTGGCAAGTATCCTTGAAAAGGTGCTATAACTACACCAGGTCCATTTCTCCAGCCGTCAAGGAACCATCCTCTAAAAATTGTGCCATCTCTAAAATAATATGTTCCAGCTCCTTGTGCAACACCATTTGAGAGTTGTCCTTGATAAAAACCATTTGGATAAAAGACATTACCAATTCCGTTAAAACCTTGTAATTGAGGACTAAAAATTCTTTGTGCATTAGCTTGAGTTAAACCAAAAAGGCAAAACAGCAAGCCTATTAAAATCATTTTTTTCATAATTTAAAATGTTACATATGTTATACAATTAATTCTACTCACAAAATCATTCCATCCAAAAACTTGTCTTGACTTGTTTTCTGGCCAAGGGTCTCTTAAGACAACTTCATATGGGATTTTTCTATTATTAGAATCGTACTTAAAATAAACTGCTGTTAGAACATATGCGTGACCTATATTTTGATTTGGCATATTTAATCCGATAATTACAGGGTTTCTATATGCTAACTGGTCAATAAGTTCGTGTGCAGAAGGACTAAAGTCAACCTTTCCATTTATTTGTTTATTATTCACAGTCCAACCATTAATACCATCTTCAATCGTATAACAATCTGCTGGCTTATTAATACATTGAGTTGTTCTAAATGCCTTTTTAACGATTTTACATTGGTCAATATATGAGCCTTGGTAATTTAATACCATTTGAATGCAAGCAGCCCAACACCAATTATTCTCTTCTTGAGCAGCAGCATAAAATTTAAACTTTTCAGATTTAACAGCAGCAGCATAATCATTTCTTCCATCAATTTGAAATATTCTCCCTTGAGAGAAACCTATTGAATAGACTGTAATAAAGATAATTGTGGTAAATATTCCTTTATAGTTCTTCATTTTCTCAAATTTTTGCCAACGTATGGATAAAGTTAATATTAACTATATATCTCAAATATAAGAAATATAGTTACTTGGAGTCATAACTTTTATTATCGTTTATTTAAACTTTATAGTATTCAGTCTTATATATTGACCTATCGCTAAGATAGCAATAAAATAAAACCATGGTAAATAATCTTCTGTGATAGCCCACAAAGCGAAAGGAGTTGATATAAGGAGCCACTCAATAATAAAAATATTTTTTAAGCCTTTAAAGTTTATTCTGTTGTTTAGCCCTATAATTTCGATAAGAAATATTAATATTAGAACAGGAGGCCAAAATATTACTCCATAAGTAAAAAAAGAAAATATAGACCCTAATATACCTATTTTAAAAATATTGCCCCAATCCCCTTTTACACTAATTGCATCGAAAGTTTCTGAAATTATTCCAAGAATGATAGTCCCAAATAAAAGAACTACAAAAATTATCCAAATTGATTTAATAATTCTGACTTTCATAAATTAATAGAAGTAATTTCTCATCATTTATTTAAACTTTTAAAGGTTTGGTTATGGTTTCATTGTGGAATTGTCCTCGAGGACTATTTCGAGAGAACCAAGTCATCGTTTGAAGGTAGGGATTTTCAGAGAAAATTCTGCCACAAGGAACTACAGCCGTCTTTGTCAGCATTTCATTTTTATAAATCTTGAATTTCTTTCAATACTTGTGAAAAACATTTATTAATTTCTAAAATATTATTTTGAATTATTGAACTTTCATCTGAAAAATCAATTACGTTATTATCTGCTGGCATATTAGATAACTTAGATTCTAGATTTTCGAGTTTTTCTTCTAAATTACAAACACAATTGTCATTAACACCAAATGACTCAAAAATGTTTTTTAAAAAAGGTATAGGATGAATTACATCTGTCAGCAATTTTCTTATTGATGAAATATCGATCTTAGTGTCATATGATAATTTTTGAGAAAAATCATTGAAGGAATTCCATAAAGTATCAAGTTTGCCAACAAGATATGTATGTTGATTTTGGCTCTTGTTTAATTTTTTTTGAAGTGTAACTGCAATGAATAGACCAATTAATAAAGTAATTATGCTTAAAATAATGTTAGGTACATCTAATTCTTTTTTTGTCTCAAAATAAGAAAACTGTAGTGTTAGATAACATATAAATACTCCAGTAAAAAAACTTACAAGGATCCAAATTTTATTTCCCCATTTCATAAATTGAATCTTTTATTTTTTTTATGTATTTAGGCCATTCTTCTGATATAATAATGATATTATTCCAAACATTATCAGCTCCGTATTTTTCTCCTAATAATCTAAAGGTTTCATTTAAAAAAGAACTTGTATATCCTTCTCCTCCATCTAATATTACTTTTAATTTTACACCACTATTTTGGGCTTCCTTAAATTTTTCATTAAGAATTGTATCATAAAATTCAAGTCCTGATTTCGGACCATCATCGTAAGTTCGAAACCCTGTTGTAGAAGAAAAATCTTCTTTAATATTTATAATTACCATAATTTATGTTTTAATTTCAAAATATGATGGTTGGCATTTGTCATTGATTCTCCAAAAGTAATAAGTTCCTGAAAATCTGGAATTTAATGTTTTGTTAATTTTCCTATCAAAATCTAAATATACGTTATTAGTTATAACAATAAGGTTTGTGATAATATTGTCTTCATACATTTCGTAAATTGTTGGTAATCCTTTTCCTCTCCAACTCATACCTGTTCTAGATTTTATTCCGTCTTTAAATGCAGTATCAAGAATATCAGCATTATCCGTAAAATAGTTCTCTATTTTTTTGATAAATCCTTTTTGATTATAAGTATTTATAATTCCTGCACCATTGTCAACAAATGAAAACTTACAAGTATTTTCACTATCAAAATGACTAATTCCTAGATGCCACATGATATCATTATTTTTGTTAAAAGCGTGGTCACAAGAATTTCTCATCATCTCTCCAATTCCACCATATAAAGCAGGACATCTAGATTGAGATTTCCAAATTGTTTCCATTGATTTATGTATTTCTGGCGTTAACTCTTTTTGATGTGTATTCTTCGTTCCAGTTTTTAAGATTTTGTTTTTTGATATTGTATTTTGTTTTGATACTGAACCTTTCATATGTTTAAAAAAACCTGAACGTTCTAGAATGTTTTTTGCATCTTCATTTGTTGGTTTTTCTCCTGTAAAAAATATTCTCTTTCTTTCTAAGTCGGATATTACAGATAATAGCATTGATATTGCACCTTCTGCAATAATTTCAACATTCTCTAATTTTAAATCTATAAAATATCCCTTATTTCCATATTTTTTTATTCTTCTAATAAAATTAAGTACATTTTCGGCATTTTCATATCTAAGAGTTAGTTCTTGAGGTGCTTCAATTTCTTTAAATTCCGGGTTCTGCATTAAATGAAATTTCTCTGCAGAAATGCTATGTCCGTATTTTATGTTTTTCCTTTTGCGTTTTCTTCGGATTTCTTTTAAGTTCTTATTAATCAAAAACTTTTTCCTTTTCGCACTTAATTTTTTCAATATTTAGATCGTTTTTTAAATGAATGCCAACAATTGTAATATATGTCATATTATATACCTATCATCAAATATAAGAAATTTAATTACCTATAATTTATCGTTTATTTAAACTTTTAGTGTAATTTAATATTTTGACATTAAAATGAAAAACTAAGAATTAACTTTTTATTATACTCTTTTATGGCTTATTAATCTAATTCAATAATGGTTTCATTGTCAACTTTCTTTATGGACAATTAGTTGTGGTTGATTAATAGATTGTATTCCTAACATAATCCATATTAAACTAATGTGTCAATTAGCCACAAAGGCTTCTGGTTAAATGATATCCAATCAGCCTCTAAAGCCTTATATAAGATATCAATTTCAGTAAAGTCCTTTATTTGATTATCCTTATCAGCTTTAAGATTTAAAATATAATCCATCAGTTCGTAACAAACAGTAAACTGACCACAAGCAATTAAGGTTTCCATGCGATTTTTATCAACATCAGTTTTGTCCCACCATAATGTTGTAGGTGTTTCTGAAGCCGTTAAACAAACACTTTCTAAGTTTTCACTTGGTGCTGGTTTTATAGCTTTGTTATAACCTTTGCCATTACTATATGGTGACATTTGACCATTTAATTTATAAACTGTTGCTGTGATACGTCTATTTTTTAATTCTTCTTCAGAATAGAACAATTTGTAATTTAAACGTCGTAGTTGCTTTAAAAACACATCATTTATCATAAGCATTGTCGAAGTAAAACGATCTGTCAACATGCGCTGTATTAAACTAATATCTAGCTTTTGAAAGCTAAGAATATCATCTAATAATGGTTCTGGCACGTTTTTTTTGAAGACTGTTTTTAATCTAGATAATACTGATGCTTTAATAATTGAAGCGACCAAACCAAATACAGTTAAAAGTAAACCAATACCCATGATAACACTCCCAAAAGTATAAAGACCTGTATAGGCATTTGGACCAAAGACCAGCATATTATTTAAAAGTATAATAAGTAAGCCTACTAAAAGTATAATCCAATATAAAGGCTTTATAGTAAAGTACTGCAGTATTTTATTGACAACACGTTTTACGGTAGCACTTTTTTCTACATTAGCCGCATCCTGTTGCCATGGTTGCATTTTGTAACTTCCAACATCGTTAATAATAATTAAGTCTAAGCCATCATCCATCCTATCGTTAATAAGCATCATACTATCAATACCTTGATTGTCTGCTATACCTCCATCCATAATACCAACACCGCTTATAAAGCTGTCTAACTGTTTTAAATTTTTATAATCTGGATCGTTATGATTTTCAAAATAATCATCTGGGAACACTAAAGGCTCAAACCCTACCGGAAAACAAGATGATGACGCAATAACATCTCCTAATTTTACTTTATTTCTCAATGCATCAACCTCTTTTTGATTACTTTTATATAATGGGCTATTGCCAAAATAACCTGAATTTTGAAAACGAAATGTGAGCCCAAATGAAAAATCGGTTGCATTAAAACACACTTGTTCTAATTGTTTGATTTTATTTTCTTTTAAGTTTTCAAAAGAACCATCAAATAAAGGCATTGCAGCATATGTTAGCGCAAAAGCATTGATAAGTGATCGTTTTTTATACGGATTGGCTTTCCAGATTGTATCATTTTCTAATTTAGCAATTGCAGTTTCTAGAAGCACATCATTTTCTGGAGTGAATGTATTGTAGAAATTTTTGAAAAAGGTTTTAAAATCATAGTCAGAAGCTTGAACAGCCTTAGCATAAGCAACTCCGGTAAGTGTCCCGCCACTAACTGTACTTAATGCTTTAACAGATTTTAATAGAGACTTATCTTTATAAGAAACATTATCTAAATAAGATAATATACCTAGCGCAAAAAAAGTGGCACGATAACCACCACCACTAAAGCAAAGACCTATATTCTCAAATGGTTTTAATTCAGTACCTTTTTCTATTTCTTCTGACATAAGAGTTGGTTTGATTGGTATTTTAAAGATAACTATTAATTGGATGTTTTATATAAGTAGCATTACCCTGATTATTAATAATCAAAGCCAGTATATTGCATTTAACCTAGTTTTTCCCGTTATAGTGGATAATAAAGAGATGCTTATTCTCATCTTCACTAACACCATAGCCAGATCCCATTTTTACATTAAACGCTTCAACAACTGCTCTTGTTGTAGACATTCTACTTGTAAGGTCTGTGAGTATACTAGCTATATCTATCGCTTTTTGTTTATTAGATTTATGATAGTACAAGACTGTTGATCGATCTGAGAAAAATGAAGGTTTTTCTGGCCAATCTGGGTATAGTTTAACTTGAAAACCTTTAGCTTCTAGTTTGTTTCTTATCGCATATTTGATTTTTTTATTTGGTTTATAACTATAGACCCGTACATAAAGCTTTGCGTTTTCATCAGTAGTAGAACTAGGTTTTTCAAAACCTAGTTCCATAGCATCTTGTTTCCATTCAAATCCTCTTGCGCTAACAAAAGGCTTTAATTCTTTGATCTCTATTTTATTTTCAAGAAGCTTTTTATGAAGTAGTTTTACATAAGATTTTTTTACATTCTTACCGTAGTATAAAGTATTCACAGCCTTTAAGCCATCATCATTAGGGACATCACGATAATTTAAATTAAAATTAGGTTTATTAATACTTTTGATAGCTTGCACTACGCGTTCACTATCTGCTTTGCGCTTGTAGTAACGTACTGTAATGGTATCTTGAACAATGGATTGAATCGTATTTGTTTTTACTTGTAGTAAATCTATTTTTTGTCGCACTCTTTGGTTTATTCCTGACTCATTCTTAATTTCTTTTATTTCAGTTTGCATTTGCTCAATCACTCTTTTAAGCGAGTCTTTTTGGCTTATCTTTGTGACATATTTTAAAGAATCTTGTATTTCATTCTTTTTGATTTGCTCTATATTATATTGAAAAAGAATGTCAGCATCTTTTTGTTTTTCTATTGCCGCTCTTTGTTTTTCTTTTGCTGTGTAAATATTATAAATGAAGAAAGCAGCAAAAATCGCTAATCCAGCAATTAGTAAGATAATACCATTTCTATTCGTCTTTTTAGTCTTTGATTCGTACGCTTTATATTTGTCCTTAAATTCACTCATAACATTAGTATTATCAATTATTTAACAATATCCCAAAATTGCTGCTTGAGATTAACAACTGTTTCTTCAGCATTTGGAATGGGTGGATTTTTAAGTCTTTCTAAGAAATCTTTAATTTCGTTTTCTAACATTTTTAATAGAGTTAATGAGTCTTCAATACCATCCAACTTATCTTTAATCCATTTAATTAATCCCAGAGGTGCAACACCAACAAGCGTGTATAAAGTGTCTCGATCATTCATTATAGATGTCGTTACAAGTGCAGTACACATTAAAACTACGGCACCTATTAAAATATGATAATCTCGTTTACGCTTTCTGCGTTTTGTTCTTGCAATATCAAAGTTCTCCTGAGGTATAATGTCATCTACAACAGTAACATCATTTGCATTTTGATTATATTTAAGGTCGGTTTGGCCAATTAAAACAGGTATGCTTTCTTCACCAAAACCATCTACTCCAACAACATCTACAGCTGTTTTAAATGAATCGCTAACAGATTTACCTTCAAAAAACGAGGTGTAAAACGCTCTAGAGAAAGTTAAAGCCGTATCATTAGGCACTTCACTATTCATCCCTATAACTGACAGATTATCAATGCTATTGAAATCTTCTGTTTTCATTAAACTGAAACAGGCATTCATAAACACACATTTTAGGTTTGGTTTATAGTTTTGAATAAACTCACTAAACATGCTTAGGGATAATTCTTTCTTATGGTTGTCCTCATCATGAAAATACAGCACACCATCATCACTACCATGGCCAGAAATATGCAATATATCTGGCTTGTAAGTTTCAAGATCGCTATGTAACATATCCTTGGTCACAGCACCTTTAGACTTCATCTCAAAATAATCGCGGTTAGCTGATGATACACGTGCCTCTTCAATACTATTTTCTTCAACATCGAGGAACAGATTTGTTGTGCCTATGGGATTAACTTTTATGAATAATATCTTTATCACAGCTTATAATTATAGTATTAAATTTAATTTTAGGTTTTTGATATCTATTTCTTGATCTGAACGCACATTAACACCAGAAAGAATAAGTTCTTCTGGCGTGTCTTCTATAAAATTTTCAGCAGCTTCATGAAATGTTAAACCAGAGATGTTTTCAATAAATTCTACTCTCACTTGGTAGGTTTCGGCATCTTTAAATGTCATAAATAGATCAGAACCTGTTAGATCTTCTCCACGAGCAGCTGGTTTTACAATGCGACGTTTTTCTAATAAATTCTTTTGGCTTGTTAAAAAACCTGTTCTATGTAAAGTATTATTGCTTTGGTAGTAGATTACTTTCCAGAATAAATATGGAATTTGTATGGTCGCATCTCTTATTTCTGTTACAAAGTCTGGATCGTCTTCAAGAAAAACTGGCCCAGTAAATAAGTTAATTTTAATGTTGTGTGTAATGGTTTGCTGATGTAAAATATAATCTTCTATTTTTCGCCAAATACCTCGGTTTAGTTTGTCTACCTGCGGCATGGCATTAGTAAAAAAGAAGGTCGATTCTGCTGCAGCAATGGCTTCATCACGATTAATTCCCCATTGTACATCTTCTCGTTTTGTGAGATGTCCTTTGTCGAAATCACTTTTTACAGCACTATACAATTCTTGACCCAGTTGTTCTGTTCTTGGGATACGTTTGTCTTTTTTCCATTTATCACCTTTACCTTTGAACAATTCCTTTCTGGTAATTTTTTTAAAAAGATTGCCATGAATATTACTCGCAGTAAAATACGGGAACTTTCGAAATGGATTATGAAGGACACTGTAATTGAGATACTCCAAGAAGTAATGAGAATGGTCTAACCCATTAACTTCAAATTTCTCAACTTCCGTTGAAGAAATTTCAGGAACTAGGACATCAAAATCCACTATAAATGAATGTGTATAACTCATTATAAAACAATTTAACTTATTTAATGCCCTTAGAATAACTATTCACATTAAGTGATGTTAATTGTTTCGAATTTACTTTAATTATTATAAGAAGTCAACAGGGTTTTTCCCCTTTTTTAAGGGTGTTTTTCTTGTATTTTTTTGAGGGTTTTTCCCCTATTTTAAGAGGGAAATTGGTTTTAAAACCAGAAAAGAATAAATTTAAAGTTGGCTATAATTAAAATAATAGTTTTTCAAGTCATTTCACACACATTTTGCCCTACTCTACTGCCCTATCACAAAAAGAGTGTTCCATTACATTCGTGAGAAAAAACTGTAGTTAAAACTTTACAGAAGTGATGCGTGTTATTTCGCTTTTACCAAAGCAATGCCAACATAACGCGGTACATTATAGTACAAATACACAGTAATTTAAGTATAACCGTTTTCAGGCTGTTGATATAGAAATATGATGATTTAAATAGGTACACAAATAGTATACATTTTAAAAACTTAAAATTATTAGTAAATTGATTTTTATCATTTTAAATTATTACTATCACGAAAATTAAGTTGGAAAAATAATGTTGAATATCATTTTAATTGAAGATTATCACCATCAATGGAGGTTACTTTTACCGACATTCATAATGGTTTTACTTTTTTTTATTTCTTTTTCAATCTTTAATTGCATCTTTCAAATTACCCAGCGAATCTATAATAGCTTGTGGATTTAAGCTGAAAATGGAAGCTCCTAATGTTACGACACTTGTCGCTATATTAATCGATTTTTGAACATCCTCTAATGATTTATAAGATTTCTTTATTTTTTTTGTAATTGATTCTAATTTAGTTAATGAATTTTTTATATCATTCATAACTAAAGTTGCAGACAAAGTGTATAAATCATCTGA
>Ga0209633_10003393_pt1 | contig 14733 bp, 13 predicted proteins | sample Cruoilmetagenom1_FD_187290 | JGI IMG/M metagenome (GOLD analysis project Ga0209633, IMG submission 187290) | Oil polluted marine microbial communities from Coal Oil Point, Santa Barbara, California, USA - Sample 1 (SPAdes) (version 2) | ecosystem: Environmental > Aquatic > Marine > Oil seeps ... | reverse complement strand
GAAATAACTATGCAAAGACGGGGCCAGTTTGTGAAATACCTACGAAACTAGCACAAACGCAGTTAAACGCGCTCTTTCACCTTTAAGAACCGAATATCTGGGTTTTTATCTTGGGCGTAGGAAATGTCCCAAGCGGATTTGGCTAGAAGGACAGGCGCGCCATCTAGGTCTTCGGCCATCGCGCTTTGGTTTTTATTGGCAAAGGCTTCGATAAGCTTAGGATCATCCGACGATAGCCAGCGCGCCGTTTGGAACAAGCCAACTTCAAATGTGACCTCTAGGCCGTATTCAGTCTTGATGCGCTCAGCCATGACATCGATTTGTAGACTGCCCACCGCGCCGACAATCATATCAGAGCCCATAGATGGTTTAAACAATTGCGTGACGCCTTCTTCCGCAAGGCTCTCGAGCGCTTTGCGTAAATGTTTGGCCTTGAGCGGGTCAGCGAGACGTGCGCGGCGCAGGATTTCAGGGGCGAAATTTGGAATGCCCGCAAAACGAATTTTGCCGCTCTCGGACAAGCTATCACCAACGCGCAGCGCCCCATGGTTAGGCACACCAATAACATCGCCACCATAAGCTTTGTCGGCAATTTCACGATCTTGCGCAAAAAATAGGATTGGATTATGCACGGAAATAGTTTTGTTATCAGCGGTTTTAAGCTTCATCCCGCGCTTAAATACACCCGACACCAACCGCAAAAACGCCACGCGGTCACGGTGATTGGGGTCCATATTGGCCTGAACTTTAAACACAAAGCCTGCAACCTCTTTATCGCTGGGGCTAACTTCGATGTCTTTGCCAGCTTTCACCGCTTTTTCAGCTTGTGGCCCTGGCGCGAGTTCAGCGAGAGCATCGATCAGTTCAAGCACGCCAAATTTACGAAGTGCCGAGCCAAAATAAACGGGCGTCATATGACCTTCGCGGAAGGATTGTTCGTTAAAATCGGCGTATTCGCGCGCAAGCTCCGCCTCGTCGCTAAATTCAGCCTCAACGGCTGCATCGTCTATAGCAGCGCTCATTTCGGCGCTGCCAAATCTACAAACCGCGCCATGTTCCCCATCAGCCGAAAACGGATAAAAGTTATCAGATCGCAAATCAACGATACCCCGAAAGCGGCGACCGCTAGCACATGGCCACTGCATAGGCACTACGTCGAGCGCTAACTTGTCTTCAACCTCTGCCAGCACGTCAAAAATATCCTGCGCTTCACGGTCCAGTTTGTTGATAAAAGTAATGATTGGAATATCGCGCAGGCGGCACACTTCAAATAGTTTTAGGGTCTGAGGCTCTATGCCCTTGGCGGCATCAAGAACCATCACTGCGCAGTCCGCGGCGGTTAGTGTGCGGTAGGTATCTTCGGAAAAATCTTCATGGCCTGGCGTATCAAGCAGGTTAAAGATTAGGTCTTTGTGTTCGAACGTCATCACAGATGAGGATACAGAAATCCCGCGCTCTTGCTCGATTTTCATCCAATCTGATTGGGTGCGGCGGCGTTGCCCGCGTGCAGCTACCTGCCCCGCTTGGTGAATAGCGCCGGCAGACAGCAGCATATTTTCCGTCAATGTGGTTTTACCCGCATCAGGATGGGAAATAATCGCAAAAACACGGCGGCGCGCAGACGGGCTATTAGGGGAAGTACTCATGAAAATCCGTAACTTAAATCTTGCTCACGGCATAGAACGCCAATGGCTTTGTTACAAGCGCTATTGCTAGCTTGTTTGCTCTTCAATTTTTTCAGTTAAAAAATGACGGCCCTTTTTATCTTCTATTTCGACAACCCACAAATCAGGGTCCGTATTTACGCGCTTGCCAATATACATATCTATTTCGCGCTCGGGAGATGGGCCCTTAGGTAGCCATATCCGTTCGCCCTGCATGTCCCGAATAGGCCTATAAAGCACCGCTTGCCCGTCCAGCGTACAAACTTTCACAAGTACCGCGCCCGCGTCTCCGTCGCCCTTGCGGGCCAGCAGGGCATATGCCCCCGCCACTTCAGCACGGCGGATAAGCGCGTAGGCCCAGATCGATGGTTTGATCGCGAACATCATAATAGCTGGTTTCCTTTTTGGCCGAACTTGGCACCTATATTGCTTGGGTAAGGGCATGTTTACCACAAAAGGCACCGATATGTCCCATAATAGACGCAATACTACGGCTAAAGGCAACTCATTTGAAGGAATGTTTTATTCTGGGCTATTGTTCTGCCTAATGGCCGTATTTGGTTTATTCGCAGCGCAAGCTAACGCCGCAGAGGTGACAGCGACAAAAATACAAAAAAATGCTAATTATGTACTCAAATCTTCCCTTGGCGCCTTGAGCGATACCGACAAAGCCGTGCTAGATTGGCGTTCAAACAGCTATACGCTTAGTTTTGATTTGCCCGCCCATGATTGGTATGATGATCTTGACCTGTTTATCAGCGCCTATCCAGAGGGTAATGTTAGCAAGACAACACCCCTCACTATTCGCTATAACGGCACCGACCCGATACAGCTACAAGGGCGCGGCTCCCAATTTGATGCGCAAATTAGCCTCAATACAGCGCGTATTCGCACGGCCGGCAATAAAATAGAAATTATTTTTCCAGCCCCTGATGGTGCTTCATGTGTAGGCGAAAATGATGGCCGCTGGGTGATTGATCTTTCGCGTTCTAAGCTTGTCGCAAAAGCGCGGGCTAAAAACCGTAATATGCAAATGCGTGAGATAGAGCCGCGTCTGCGCCACCCAATGACAGCGCCGCGCCGCGTTGCTCTCATTGCTATGGGCACTAACAAATCAGCGCTAGAAGCTCTTGCCGCACAGGGAATTGCTCTACGGATGGACACAGTCCCCCAATATCAATTTAGGACCGCTGCTTCTGATTTTCAGGTCATCATCGGGACGCATAAGCAAATCACGCCTTATGTGAAAACTTCCGACTGGACACCGCGAGACAGCGCGCAAGCTTTCATTACTAAAGACAAACATGCTAGGCTCGTGTTAACAGCCCCCACTGACGCACAGGTGTTAGAACTTTCGCGCGTATTTTCAGCTTACCAGCTACCCAACACATCACGGCGCTCTATATCTAAAAACGAATTTTACGCATATCCAAAATTTTCGCCGCGTACAATTGTAGGTGCCCAAACATATGATTTGCCGCAAATCGGCAATGCTAGGTTAACGCAATCTTGGCGCCCAAAACCAGCCCAGCTTAGCTTTAATGTTGCAGACCCAAGCGCTAGCCATGGCACACTCACACTTAATATTATTTCAAGCAAAGGCATTAATCCAGACTCGCGGGTGCGCGTTCTTCTAAACGAGCAATCAATTGGTTATACCTTGCTTAACAAGTCCAAAAAGACCGTCGCCTTCGATATTAAATCTGGTTTATTTCAAGCAGCTGATAATCATATCACGATAGAACCTGTGATTGGTACTGATGGCGCGGACATGACGTGTGCGCATGCGGCGCGGGCTCCAGTCGTGCATATTTCGTCACGCTCAAATCTGAAAGTCAAAAATGACAACCCTACGCCCCTAACAGACATCAGGCGGTTTGCGGCAAGCGGCGCCCCCTTTAACGCACCTGATACGACAATCGTTTTAACAGCCAAAACGCAAAAAGACCGCGCCAGCGCCCTACGCTTCCTTGGCTATGCAGCGCAGCAATTCGGCCCGGCTTGGAGCGAAGCTAATTTCACACATAAGATGCCAGTGGGTGCAAAGCTTGAGCAAAACATTCTTATCATAGGCCCCAACGTCTCCACAAATTCAGATCTTATGGCGACAGCGCCTTCGGCATTAAAGTTGGCCTTGCGCGGCAAAACTATAGACATTCCCAATGCCCGCACTGCGTCGCTAGATCGTCATGCATCGCTAGATAGTGACGCCGCCTTTAGATTGGCTGCAAACCAGCGCGGCGCACACACTAAACTTGGCTCCGGCGGCATTGCGTCCGTATACCCATCACCTTATGCCAAAGGAAAATTCATCGGCATTATTAGTGCCGACAAGACCGCAGCCTACCCAATGGCTATGAAAACACTCAGCACGCCAAAGTATTGGAATGCCCTTCAAGGCAGCGTGACACGCTGGGACACAAACACAATCGTTATGGCGCAAACCGCGTCATCATCACCAAGCGCACTTAACTTTGCGGTGCCAGCACCAGCGCAAACTGCGCCGGCAGCAAGGCCAGGACCGCAAATAGCCGTAGCCCCCGCAGCGGCAAAAGCGCCGCTCGCTCTGCGCGGCGCCACAAGCCCATATTACGGTAAAACAGCGCAAGCGAAAAAAGCAAAGGCACAGAAGCAATCATTCACTTTGCCAAAACTCCCATCGCTTACCACTTTAAAAATTAAAACGCGAAGCGCTTATGATAGTTCTGCCCGCTATGTTAAAAATGTAGCTGCCAGTGTGAATATGCACGCGGCCAAACGTTTTTGGAACGATCTAATACACAACCGCCCAGCACTACTCATTATATTGGCATTTAGTGTATTTTTGTTAATTGGACTTGCAAGCCCAAAGTCAGCTAGGCGGCGGTAAGCAAGGGTTTAACCCAAATTACCCGTATTATTCTAACAAAGCATCCATCTTGCTCACTGGCAAATAAACATTTGCCTTAGTACCAGCGCCAGGGTGACCTGTGACCTTAAACTGTCCGCCGTGCAATTCTGCTAATGTTTTGACCAGTGACAGCCCAAGTCCGCTGCCTCTTGTTTTGATAAGCTGAGCATTGTCCGCTTGCGAATATGGCGCGCCGATTTTTTCAAGATCAGAAGCATTCATGCCAATGCCATTATCTTCAACATTTAGATGCAGCATATCTTTTTCAATGCGCGCTTTGACGACGACGCGCCCGCCTTTGGGTGTGAACTTTACGGCATTGCTCAGAAGATTTAGTAATATTTGCCGCACAGCTTTACGGTCGGCGTCAATGATCAAATCACTATCACCTGTAATTTCAGCGTCCAGCGCCACCTCAGCTGCGTCCGCAGACGGGCGGAGCATTTTCAAACTAGAGCGCACAACATCGGCCACATCAAACTCGCCATAATGTAGCTCATATTTGCCAGCTTCTACTTTGGACAAATCAAGTACGTCGCCAATGAGGTCAAGCATATGCTGACCGCTATCATGGATAAGGTCTGCATATTCTGCGTATTTTCCAGGCAATGGCCCAAACAAGCGCGAGCGCATCATATCAGAAAATCCAATAATCGCATTAAGCGGCGTGCGCAGTTCATGGCTTACGCCTGCAAAGAACAGGGTTTTTTCTGCCGCTTGCTTGGCTGCACTCGCCTGCGCATGTTCAAGTTCGGACAGTTTCAATGCGGTGCCCGATTGATCAGCGCCAAAGACAAATACATTTCCATCCGCCTGCGGTACAAGTTCAAAGCGTATTTGCGAGGGATTATCCATAGCATTTGGGTAGTCAGTTGGCGCAGTTACCGTGATTTTTTCAGTTTGCCCTGTTAGGCCCGTTTTGGCAAAGGCGTCTGCCAACTCATTTACATTGACTTCATTACTGGGCATGAGTTCTGAAATCATCAGGCTGCCCATATGCTTATCAGACAAGCTAAACAAGGACAGCGCATTATCACTTGCGCTGAGCAAGCGTCCCTTGCCATCAAACTTTAAGGCGGCTCCTGGATACGCTTGCGCAAAACCTGATTGGCTAGGCGACAGGACGGCGGCATCGGGCGTAGCTATCGCTTTCCCCTCCGCCTTGGCAGATACCGAGAACATAGCCCCTAGCATAAATGCTATGGTGGCCATGATCCCAGCAACTTCCCCCCACCCCGATTGAACAGCGCTAGCGATTGGCTCTGGCGCGTAACCGAATTTATCTGCGTAAAACACAATGGCAGCGAATATGGCGCTAAGCACCATGGCTTCAATTACTTTTTCACGCTCGAAAAGTGCTGCTGCTAAGGGCGCACATAAAAACAACACCGCCATAGGCACGAACGAAATCGCAAAACTGGCAATGATAGCAAGGCCAATCCATGAGAAAATCACAAGCATTTGCGCCCACTCTGCCCGCGCAAATGGCCATAATAGAAGTCCCATTACTGCGGGAAATAATGCTGCCCCTGCATACGGGAGTAATGTATCAAGCGAGATACCTTTAAGCAGCGCTGCGCCTAGAGCCGCGGCAATGGCGCAAGCCCAGATAATATTACTAAAAACAAGTCCGCGATGGGAGCTGACGTTCAAAATGACCACCTCTTTCTCCAGCAAGCTGCTCACATTTGGCAGCTGCTAAACACTTATTTACCAAACAATGTGATATTCCTAATAATTGTAAGTGTTTTCGTGTTATAGGTGAAAAAGATGAGCTCTCTTTCTCCCAATAGAATCATAACCAATATAGTAGTGATAATGGACACAGAAGCAAATCAACTAACGAAACCATATCTGGTCTGGGGGACTTAAGGGATGAATATGATACATACGCTCAAACGCCTACTACCAGCCGCAACATCAACACTAGCAGCGCTAAGCCTTATATCATGCGCGGCAACTACGCCTCCTCCTCAGCAACCAGCGCCCATAATTGCGCGCGCCCCAGCGCCCGTGCAGCCCGCCATACCTGCGCCGCCACCACCCGTTAACATCCCTAAGCGAGCCGTAAATGTGCGCATGGAAGAAACACTCGTGCGCGCAGCAGGTAACCATGCCGTCTTAATGAGCCACATCACTCAAATACCTATTTTGGGCATATCGGCTCCGTCTGAGTTAAACGCTATGATGGACGGCGCTGCGCAAGTTTACTCGCCAAGCCTTGGCCCCTCTCTTATCGGATATGGCGCGCTTGTCGGCGTGCAAAACACCTCATTTGTAGAAAGCGTTATGGACGCCGCACGATATCAAGGCCTTGATACTATCGTTTATAAATTATACGCAGATCCAAATTTCGCAGCTACATTACCAGGCGCACAGCACGCAAGTGCAGACATTCAAAATGCATGGGCCAGCGACATTGCCCAAATTGGCCGTTCCGGCTCTTTCGTAAAGCAACAATCTTATGAGCTACAAAAAAGTAGTGATTGGAAAACACTGCGCGCAGATGACCGCACCTCACGCTTACAAGCCTTAGAACAAGCTAAGTCTATTCGCTATACCCCGCCGCGCGCCGCGCGACAGAGCCTTGCTGAAATAGGTACAATCCGGGCTTATGATACGGACGCGGATATGAGGCGCAGGCAGTTCTGGCAAGTTTATGGACGCAGCGCTCAACCACAAACCGAAACCTATACCAGTCAATACGCAAGTCCAATGCACCGTAAAGCCTTGACATTATCAGCCCTCGAAATATTGGGCGCGACAGGTACGGATAGTAGTGTTTGGATCGATAATTATATGGTCTCGCCAAAACTCAACCGCTGTATCACTACGGCGCGCCTTAACGCCGCGCAGTGCGTTGCCGCAGGTCATTTCAAATACGAAGACGCATTTTGCGCCGCCGAACATCAATTGACCGAAATTAGTAATTGCCTCACTCAAAATTTATTATAGGCCGCTTGTAATAGACCTATATTGTGATTATGTAGCGCCCATGACACTGCCTACAAATATAACGGACATGATCGACGACTTCGCTTTTCTTGATAATTGGGAAGACCGCTATGTACATGTGATCGAGCTTGGCAAAGCCTTAGCGCCCTTAGAAGAGAGCGAAAAAAACGAAGCCACAAAAGTAAAAGGCTGTGTGTCACAAGTCTGGCTTGTCACAGAAAAAGACGAGGGCACCCCGCCGCTAATTACCCTGCGCGGTGACAGCGATGCCCATATTGTCAAAGGTCTCGTCGCGATCGTTTTGCAAATTTTCTCAGGCAGGGGCGCACAAGATATTCTGGATATAGACGCGCAGGATATTCTATCGCAATTGGGCCTCGCGGAGCATTTATCGCCGCAGCGCTCCAACGGACTGCACGCCATGATCGCCCGCATTAAGCGAGACGCAAGCGCTCTGGTTAGCTGAGCGCGGCGCTGCACCTGCCTTGCAGCCATAAAATACACTTAGCCGCGATAAAGCCAGTTTAAGCACTGTTTTACCTGAGCTTTTAGACCAACCTTGCTCTGCCTCAATTTGGCCAAGGCTATATTCGCGCCCGCACAATGCCGTTAACACGCGGTCAAGGCCGGGGCCCACATAGGCCAATGCTTTTGCCGTTCTTTGCTTTGCATCCACCGCAGAAATAGAGATATTTTCGGCGCTATTGCCCGATGTAGAAATACCGCTTACGGCGCCGTAATTTTGAGTGGCGAGCGCACCCATCATAGATTTAGAATAGTCAGCAGCGAAGCGCTCCCCTGCTTCAATCTCGTCCACTTGTAAGAATGGTTTCCCATCAGCAGTTTCTTGCCGCGCCAACCTTTGAAAAACAGAGGCAAACCCATTGACCTGTACGTGCCTGCGTAACCCATCAGGGTTAAATATAGTACGTGACGTCATATCTCGGTGTTGGTGGCCGTGAGCGGCACTGGCGCCATATTTGCGTGCCTGTTTAATCCGTTTGGCAAGGCTGGGCTCGATGGCATAGTTTTTGTTTGTTTCAACCAAAGACCCATCAGCAAGCCACTGGCTAATCACCGTTTTACTGATCCAAGCCACAGGGCGGCAGCGGCGGTCGCCATGAGGCACTGCGGCGTAAGAATCCCCTTGGCACTGTGTCGTCACAATCACCGCTTTCTTAAGAACAAGGCGTTCGAGTATTTTGTTTGTGCGTATCATTTTAAGCCCTTAGTTTATTTTGTTTAAATTGCGTAAGCGTCATCTGTATGCAGACTTCCAGATGCATGAGGGTTTCGTCAAAGACAGGGTCATCCCGGAAATTTTCTATGGTTTGGCATGAATAGGCCACCGTACTTGGGTGTAATTCAAACGCTTTTCCTACCCGCCCATAGGAATACTGACAAACAACATGCATCAAATACATGGCCGTTTGCCGCACATAACAAAGGTGAGAAGGAACTTTTTTTTTGGTGAACACAGCCGTGTTAGTAACCCCAAAGCCAAGCGCAACATTAGCGATAAACATTTTGGCCAAAATGGCGTCTAAATCTTTTGTGTCGGTTTGCATATGGTCCTCTTATTGGACCTTATGTATAGGACTATATTTCCTATTAAGGATTAAATTCCTATTTTTATGGTTAGTAAATCGTTAACTAATTTTTGCAACCATTATCTTTGGGCCGCTAAGTAATTGTATTTATGCAGATATTTTTTGCGTTTGTGGGTTCAACTGCGGTAAATCGGATAATTTGACCAAGTGGTCAAAACCAAGGATGCTTGTCACAGTTTCCCCATCTTCTGACAAAGGAAGCCTAATCCAAAACTGCGCTAAATGTGCCCTATGTGGTGTTCCGGGCCGCGTAACACCCGCAGAAGGCCTACCCTTTGTGACCACACGCCCTAAAATGCGGCTCCAATAATCACGGCGATTACCAATAGGTAACTCGTCAACATATTTACCCGTGATTTCTGCTTCAAACATATCCCAAAACCCTGTGCCCGCTAAGCGGAACCGATACCGAGCTTGCGGCGCCTTGGAGCAAATCTCCATAATACTAATCATAGGGAGCTGCGCCGCGATGTCGGCGGGATTAATATCATGACGCGACGGAAGATTTCCATCACGGCATTTTGACCGCCAATAATCATAAAGAGCCTGCTGCTCTGGCATGATCATTTGATGACGTAAGGCCTGACTAGCTAACATTGTTTCCCCCCTGGAATGTATTAACGAATCATTACTATCTGCGAGCGGGGGCCTCCTGAAAAGAGTCGCTTAAAGGTATTTGTAGAAAAACAGTGAATATTAAAGGGTTTTATATATCGGAACCGATTCAAACACGCGTTACGACTTCCCTAGCCCGGTTCTCTTCGCAAGGCGTGAGCGTTCGATAGAATAATTTGGCGCAACCATAGGGTAATCAGCAGGCAGCCCCCACTTCTCTCGGTACTGTTTGGGGGTCATGGCATATTTCGTACGCAAATGCCGTTTTAAAGATTTATATCTCTGCCCGTCTTCTAAGCAAACAATATAATCATCACTGACAGACGTATCGATTGGCACGGCAGGCGTTAGCGGCTCTTGCTCCACTTTTTCCTCAGTTGAAAGGCTTTGCTGCATAGCCCGATAAACGGACTGTACTAGGTTTGGTAGCTCATCTGCGTCCATATCATTATGGCTGACATAAGCCGCCACAACGTCCGAAGCCAATTCAAGTATTTCTATTTTTTTGCTCATATCAGACCAGATAAACGATTAGCAGAACTGCGCTCAGCATACCCGCAATGAGAACAGCCGCAATCCCAGAAGGCGCGTCTTCCGACAATGCGCCTGCAGGGCTAAAGACTTGATAAAGCCGCCGTCCTGTTTGGGAAAAGAAGCGCTTAAACATTAACGTCATCAACAGCCCTAATCGCGCCCATACGGCGTTCACCCATTTCACAAACGATAGTCCGAGGCGGCGATAGGTCCAGTCAAAATCCAAAATTTGAGCGCGGCGCTCTGGCGGATACAACCCAAAACGTTTTAGCAGCGTGAAGGAGAACATCGCCCCCATCAATAACTGCATCTGCAGCACGACATGATCGCCCGTATAAGGGTGATAATCAGTCTCAAACGGCAATAGGTTATAAAGCACCTGATAACCGCCCCACGGGAAAGCGAAATACAAGCACAAGAAAGCCGCAATGCCCATCGCGGCCAACATATTCCACGGCGCTTCTTTAACGCGCTTGCCGCTATCATGAGAGAAGAACGCGAAATACGGCACTTTGATACCCGAATGCTCTAGCACACCCGCGGACGCGAACAACAACATGGCAAACACCACATAATGATGCTCCTCAAATACGGCCGCAATGATCATCGACTTGGACACAAACCCGGCCATCATAGGGAAAGCAGAAATTGACCCCGCCCCGATGAGGCAAAACAATGTTGTTATTGGCATAGACTTAAACAGCCCGCCCAGCTCCGACGCTTTAACCGTCCCAACACGATGCAGCACCGCCCCCATGCTCATGAACAATAAGCTCTTAAACAAAATATCAACAACAATATGAGCCGCGACGCCATTTAGTGCCAATTGACTACCAATACCGATACCCGCGACCATAAAACCCAATTGGTTATTGAGGCTATAGGACAGTACTTTACGCAGATCATTTTCAAGCACCGCAAAAAACACGGGAAACACGGTCATAACGCCGCCAATATAAATCAGAATTTCTGTGCCCGCATAACCGCGCATCAAAGCATAAATCGCCACCTTAGTTGTAAACACGGACAAAATAACCGTGCCCGTGACGCTAGATTTTGGATAGCTATCTTGGATCCAGTTATGGAGGAGCGGGAAGCCAGCCTTGATGCCAAAGGCTAGCAATATCAACCAGCCGCCAGGCATATCGAGCCCGATATGATTAAAGCTATAATCGCCTACAGCACGGCCATAGATAATTGCGCCCGCGAGCAGCAACACACCTGACAAAATATGAATGGCCAGATACCGCATACCCGCCGCGTACGATTTTTCCCCGCCGCGCCAAACGATAAATACAGATGACAGCGCCAGTAACTCCCAGAACATAAATAACGTAATCAGGTCGCCCGCAAACACTGCGCCAAGGCCTGCGCCCGTGTATATCAGCGCAGCCGTATCAGTAATTTTGCATTTTTCATGCAGCCCAAACAGCCCGTTAATCAGCCCCGCTAGGCAGAAAATATACCCCCAGACAAGGCTGGTTTGGTCTATGCGCAACGTGATGAGATCAATGCCAGCAAAGCTCAGTCGCCCGCCTAGAAACTCACTCGTATCTTGTCCGTAAAAGATTGCGTTTATCATTACAAACGCCGCAATTGGCGCCGCGATTAGTAAAAACTTACGGCCCTGATAAATCGGGGTAAATGCAGAAATAATCCCCGCCAAAATAAGAATAAAGGCCGGGTTAAGGGGCGTTAGAAATTCAATCATCGTCACCCTCCCCGTAATAGTTTTCTGGCCGCGCCAACAGTTTAAATAATGGCCACGCAGCCAAAACCACGAAGCTATAGGCTGCGAAGCCGATCAGGGTATATGTAAACGGGAAAACATCCCACGGCGCGGGGTGGTGCGGTTTATAAAAATAACCAAGCACCGAAAATATTATCAGCCCGATGAACGGCACAAAAATAAAGTTTTTCACGACCTTTTCGTCCATCAGCCATAAAAATGGCACGGCCAGTGGATGAGCTTCGGTACGATCTTTGATCTGCTCTTTCGTCAATGTCTGTGCAGTTTTTTTAGCCATTAGAAACCTCCGCGCATTGTAGCTGGCAGTATGGGGGCGAGATAATCCACCAAAGGCCCGACAGCAAAGAACAAGATAAATGCGCCCAGCGCTGCAATCACGGGCGCAAACCGCACAAGCCTGTAGTCCTTCAAATGCGCTGCGATTTTTGCATCTGCTTTGGCATCGTCAGGCGGCAGCATAAACCCGCGAATGGCCACGGGGACTAGATAGGCCACATTTAAAATAGACGAAATGAGCAAGGCCGCCAACAGAACTTGTTTGCCAGATTCTAGCGTACCTATCATCAAAAAATATTTCGGCCATGCCCCGCCCATAGGTGGCAGGCCGATGATTGACAAAGAACCGATAAGGAAAGCGCCAAACACCCAAGGCATTGTCCGGCCAAGCCCGTTCAAAGAACTGATAGTCGTGCGGTGCGCTGCCGTATAAATCGCGCCTGCGCACATAAACAATGTAATCTTGCCCCACGCATGCATGACGATTTGTAATGCCCCGCCCATGAGCGCGGCAGGCGCCGCCAACATAGCGGCAAATGTGATGTAAGCGAGCTGGCTAATAGTAGAATAAGCGAGCCTTGCTTTGAGATTATCTTTACGCAGCGCAATTACCGAAGCCAGCACAATTGTTATGGCAGCTATCCAGCACAATATAGTTGAGGCGGGCGTATTACCTGCAAGCTCTGGCCCGAAAATGTAGATGACCACTTTTAGCATGGTGAACACACCTGCCTTCACCACGGCCACGGCGTGTAAAAGCGCGCTAACGGGCGTGGGCGCGACCATGGCATTTGGTAGCCAAGGGTGGATGGGCATTAGCGCCGCTTTACCTATGCCAAACGCGAATAGGAATAATAAAATACCTGCTGCCGTTAAGCTAAACCCTGGCGGGAAAACACCCCCCACCCTAAAATCGGTTGTGCCCGCAAGGACGTGCGTTCCCATAATCGCGGGCAAAAGCAAACCAAGGGACGTTGCCATTAAAATCAGCAAATAAATTCGCCCGCCTTTTTTAGCTGCTGCGTCGCCTTTGTGCGTCACAAGCGGGAATGTCGAGACAGTCAATATTTCATAGAACACAAATAATGTGATGAGATTACCAGCGCTGGCAATTCCCATTACGGCCGAAATTGCGATAGCAACACAGGTATAAAACCGCGTTTGGTGTTTCTCATTATTGCCGCGCATATAGCCAATAGTGAACACCGTATTGAGCAGCCAAAGCGAGCTAGCAATCGCGGCGAATATCATGCCAAGCGGTTCTAGTTTTAGTTTAAGTTCAAACGAACCTGCGAATTTTGTTAGGAAAAATTCGGGCCGATTTGCTTCGCTTTGGCCTACAAAAATTAGCAAATATATGACTGTGCCCAATAAGGCGATACCAGCTAGTGCCGTAATTCCTTCGCGCACATTCGGGTATTTCCCCGCAAATGGTATTAGCAGCGCAGCAATAGCGGGAATAATAAGCAGAGCAATCATGGCTAGTTCAGGTGTCATGCTAATGCCCTCCCATATTTGGAACGACAGTATTAGGGCCGCTAGAAAGCAGCTCGCCTGCGGCTTGCGCCAAGCTGGTTGTCCACTCTGCGTTAATACCAAATACAATGGCGCTTATGGCAAATATCCAAAGCGGAATGAGCATCATCAAGGGCGCTTCATTTTTTGCCACCGTAGCCGCGCCTTGCTTGGGCGGGTCTTGAAAATAAGCTTGCTCTATTAGGCGTCCCACATAAATAATCGCCATGATAGATGTGACAACAATTGTGCCAATAGCCCACCACCAGCCATTCTCGGCAGCGGCCTGCACCAATGCTAATTTAGACACAAACCCAACCGTGCCAGGTACCCCTATGAGCGCTATCCCAAGCACGGTAAAGCCCGCCATCGTCCATGGCATAGTTTTGCCAAGCCCGCGCATGTCGCTAACTTGGGTAATGCCAAACCGGTACCAAAACGCGCCCGCCGCAATGAACAAACCACCTTTAATAATCGCGTGATTAAGCATGTGCAAATATCCCGCGCTAAGCCCCAGCGCCGTTGCCATACCAATCCCCAGCAGCATATAGCCAACTTGGGCCACCGATGAATACGCTAACACACGGCGTAAATCGTTTTGGAACATGGCCTGCAAGCTCGCCGCTAACATGCCTAATATCCCAAGCCCTGCCAACAATATCATCAGCGCTTTGCCAACAAACGCCCAGCTTGGATCAAAGATAGTAAAGCTAAACCGCAACATCAAATAAAGCGCCGCTTTAGTCGCCGTGGCCGCCATAAAGGCGGTGAAGAAACTAGGCGCATATGAATACGCACCTGGTAACCAAGTGTGTAGCGGGAACATTGCGAGCTTGAGTCCAAGACCAACCACGATAAACGCAAAGGCAAGCTTAGTAACGCGGCTGTCAACGCCGCCATGATCTTGCAATATGCGCGCAATAT
>Ga0209633_10003392_pt1 | contig 14734 bp, 11 predicted proteins | sample Cruoilmetagenom1_FD_187290 | JGI IMG/M metagenome (GOLD analysis project Ga0209633, IMG submission 187290) | Oil polluted marine microbial communities from Coal Oil Point, Santa Barbara, California, USA - Sample 1 (SPAdes) (version 2) | ecosystem: Environmental > Aquatic > Marine > Oil seeps ... | reverse complement strand
GAAACCGGCAAGTCTGCGATGGTGGATGCCAGTGAGCCTTTTCGCGCCCTGGCGTTCAAGATCATGGACGACCGTTTTGGCGCGCTGACCTTTGTCCGTGTCTATTCGGGTAAGCTGAATAAAGGCGATACTGTACTGAATACCTTTACCGGCAAGAACGAGCGTATTGGTCGTATCGTGGAAATGCACGCCGATGACCGTATTGAACTGGATGGCTGTAGCGCCGGTGATATTGTTGCCTTTATTGGCCTGAAGAACGTGCAGACCGGTCACACGCTGTGCGATCCCAAGCACCCGGCGACACTGGAACCGATGATCTTCCCGGACCCGGTCATTTCCATTGCCGTGGCGCCTAAAGATAAGGCGGCCTCAGAAAAGCTGGGTATCGCGATTGGCAAGATGATCCAGGAAGACCCCTCTTTCCGTGTTGAGACTGATGAAGACAGCGGCGAGACCATCCTCAAGGGGATGGGCGAGCTGCATTTGGATATCAAGGTCGATATTCTCAAGCGTACCCACGGTGTCGAGGTGATTGTCGGTAAGCCCCAGGTCGCCTACCGTGAAACCATTACCCAGCGTGTTGAAGACAGTTACACGCATAAGAAGCAGTCGGGTGGTTCAGGTCAGTACGGCAAGATCGACTACATTATTGAGCCGGGTGAGCCTGGCACCGGTTACGTGTTTGAATCAAAAGTTACCGGTGGTAACGTGCCACGCGAATTCTGGCCGGCGGTTGAAAAGGGCTTTAAGCTCAGCAAGGACCGGGGTGTACTGGCAGGCTTCCCCTGTCTTGACTTCAAGGTCACCTTATTTGATGGCGCCTTTCATGCGGTGGATTCCTCGGCCATTGCCTACGAAATTGCCGCCAAGGCAGCCTATCGCCAGACCATGCCAAAGGCTGGTCCACAGCTGATGGAACCGATCATGAAGGTCGATGTGTTCTCACCGGAAGATAATGTCGGTGATGTCATTGGTGACCTTAACCGTCGTCGCGGCATGATCAAGTCTCAGGAGCCGGGTCCCACCGGTGTCCGCATCAAGGCAGAAATTCCGCTGTCAGAAATGTTCGGTTACATTGGTGACCTGCGTACCATGACCTCTGGTCGAGGCCAGTTCTCAATGGAATTTGAGCACTACTCGCCATGCCCCAAGAATGTGGCGGATACGGTTATCAAGGAAACCCAGGAACGTGAGGCTGCCAAGAAGTAACCACTGTCTCCCATAAGCTGAAAAAGGCCGGTTTATACCGGCCTTTTTTTGTGACCTGAAAATAGTTGTTTTGTCTAAAAAGGATTTTACGTACACTTTAGTAAGATGCATCAGGTATATTTGCGGGATAAATGCGTCATACTGGAAACTAATATATTCTGTTTCGACGGTAATCGCTAACAGGTGTCAAATGATCGATCTAAAACTCTTGCTGAAGCTGAATGATTATAAAGACCTGGATGATGTTGCCCTGGTTGAAGTGGCAGAGCATGCACGGCTTGATAATTTGAAACCCGGTGAGCGTGTGGTTGCCGAGAAAATGGCAAATCACGTTCTCTACTTACTAAGCGGTGTTATGGAAGTGCAGACCACTGGCGGGGTGCATCAGTCGCTGGATTCGATATCAGAGCGGGCGCAGAGTCCGGTATTTTTATCGAGCACCCCGGGTCACTATGCGCGCTGTACTAAGGCAGCGAAATTGTTGTCGATTGAAAAGTCCATTAATGACAAGTTTGGTATTCAGCACCAGCGGGGCAGGGATGAGCTGGACTATGGTGATTTTGATACCTTGCCCGCCGGTGATTCCAGTCTTTCCCTGCTGAATGAAATCACCCGGCTCTTTCAAAGCAATTCCATTACCCTGCCCAGCCTGCCAGAAGTGGCGCTGTATATCAGTTCAGTAGTGGCAAAGGATGGTGTGAGTAGCCAACAATTGGCAAAGGTCGTGCAGATGGACCCGATCATTACCGCCAGGATTATACAGGTGGCTAATAATTCCGCTGAGCAGACCAAGGAAGAGTGTGTCTCGATACGAGACGCCATCAAACGTATTGGTTTGAAGGGCCTGCGTACCATTGTTAATGCTGTGGTGCTACGTGATCTGTTCATGCCGAGTACCGAGTTAATCGTAAAGCGGTTTAGTCAGTTTTATGAGCACAGTATTCGGGTTGGTGTGATCTGTTATGAACTTGCAAAACATCTACCCGGTTTTGATAAGAATCACGCCTTTCTCGTCGGCGTCCTGCATGATATTGGTGTAGTGCCGATTCTGGTAGTGGCAGACACGCATTCAGAACTGGCCTATAAGGCCAGTAATCTTGAGGCGGTACTACGCCAACTCAAAAGTTATATTGGTGGTGTTATCCTGCAACAGTGGGGCTTTGACAGAGAATATAGTGAAATTGCCAGGCACGCCTATGACTGGGAGCATCAGCCTATTAAGACCGACTATTGTGACCTGCTGCAGGTCGCCCTAATGCACGTCCATCTTCTGGGTGGTAATAAAATTGACGGCCCCGCCTTGTTTGACCTGCCCGCCTTTAAACGCCTGGGTATGGATAAGGTCAACCCGGTCGATAATATGCAGTTAGTCAAAGACATGGATTTGAGAATCCGGGAATTGCTCAAGAAGATTTGTAAATAGTGTTGCGACCTCGTATTGCTCGTTTTATGTGAATGTATGCTTCTCAGGATACAGGTTCATTTTCCCTGAGCAGGCAGGTAAGTGACATTGTCCTGTGGGTCTCGCAGAAGACTTTCTAATGGCCTTGGTTTTGCAATGGCATAGCCTTGGGCGAAATCCACACCAATATGCTGTAGCCTGTGTAAAATTGCCTCATTCTCAACAAACTCGGCAATGGTTTTTATGCCCATTACCTGCCCCACTTTATTGACAGCTTCAACCATTGCGGCATCGATATCGTCGTCAACAATATCGCGCACAAAGTGTCCATCGATCTTGAGGAAGTCCACCGGCAGGTTTTTCAGGTAGGTGAAGGAAGACATGCCACTACCAAAATCATCCAAAGAAAATTGACAGCCGTACTGCTTTAGTTTCTTTATGAAACGTATTGCCTGATTAAAATTGGAAACGGCAGCCGTTTCTGTGATCTCAAAGCAGATTTTTCTACCAGGTATTTTCCATTCTTCAAGTTGATGACAGAGCATGCTGAGAAAATTTTCGTCATTTAAAGATGAAGCAGAAAGATTGATTGAGCAAAGCTCGATGTTACCGAGCTGGCTCGGATGTGTTGCGAGCCACTGAAAGGTGTTATGTACAACCCAGGTATCGATTTTGCTCATTAAACTATATCGTTCGGCGGCCGGGATAAAGGCCTCGGGGGGCAGGTTGTTTCCCTGCTCGTCCTGAAGCCGTAGTAAAACTTCAAAATGAGTACTGAAGGTTTCTTTATTAAAATTGCTGGCATTAACGGGAACAATGGATTGATAGTGCAATACGAATTTGTTTTCATCAAGGGCATTATTAATAACGGAGACCCACTGCATCTCACCAATTCGATGTGTTATATCCGCGTCACGTTTTTCAAAGACATGTATTCTGTTGCGACCGCTGTCTTTGGCAATATAGCAGGCGGCATCGGCCTCGCTCAATACGGTTCCAATTTTATCCGTTAGTGAATTTATGACGGTGAGGCCAATACTCACGCCGACGCTGAAGGTTTTGTCCTCCCAGACGAAACGGAACTCATTCACGGTATGACGTATATCTTCAATGATATTTAGCGCATAATGGAGGTTACAGTGGGATAATAAAAGACCAAACTCGTCACCACCCAGTCGGGCAAATGTGTCATATTTTCTGATCTGGTTATGTAATATTGCAGAGAGTTGTCGCAGCAATTCATCCCCTGCCACATGGCCGCATGTGTCATTAACTACTTTAAATTGATCTAAATCCAAATAACAGAGAATGTGTTCAGAGGACTCTGCTATTGAATCGTCCAGTGCATTTTGCAGGCGCATCTCAAATTCACGCCGATTAAACAGGTCGGTGAGCGAATCATGTGTGGCCAGATAATCCATTTTTCTAGCCATGGCACGGGCCTCTGAGACATTTCGAAAGACAATAACAGCGCCGCTGGCCTGACCATTTTCGGTAATAGGGCTTGCTGAATACTGCGCAGGAAAGGATAAGCCCTGTTGTGTCCAGAGTATTTCTTCATTGGAGAGTAAGGCGCGATTTTCATTAATGCTGCGGAATATAATTGAGTCTTTACGTCTTGATGGCGTACCGTCTTCGTGAGCATAATGCACGAGCTTGTACATATCCTGATTGATTAGTTCCTTAGTCGAATAGCCAAGTAGTTTGGCAGCAGCCTTATTGGCAAAGGTGCATAGCAGATTGTGGTCTACGCCAAATATCCCCTCACCTGTTGATTCGAGCAATAGTGAAAGCTCAGTGTTCAAACGTTTTATGCTGGCGCGATCTTTAATTTTTTCGGAAATATCGGTAAAGGTAACAACATAGCCGTCACGTTCATTATTACGCAAAATCGGGTATGTCAGGACTTCCACAGGAAAAAAGCTACCATCTGAGCGTATAAATACTTCACTGTCTGTATAATAGGTTTCATGTTTCAGCGCGCCGATGCGAATGCTACATTCATTTGCCGGATAAAAGCGTCCATCAGGATGATGGTGGTGCGCGAGTTCATGAAAATCTCTGCCAATAATGTTATCGACACTATCATAGCCGAGAATATCCAGGCATGCCCGGTTAACAAAGATGCATATTGAGGCTTTGCTAATGCCAACAATGGCCTCTGCGGTGGAGTTCATCAGGAGTCTCACCGATGACTCACTTTCATTTATTTGTTGGGTGCGTTCAGCGACATCGGCGACCATTCTATTAAAGGCCTGGGCAGTCATGCCGACTTCATCTTTTCGGGTAATATCGAGAGTTGTATTATAGAAACCATCGCCAACACGCCGTGCCGCATCGGCAAGAGATTTCAGGTTGCGTGTTAAGCCAAGCCCTAAGATGATAGTCGCAATAATGCTTAGAATGACCTCGATTGCCGCAATGGTAACACTGCGATTACGCGCTTGACGGATACTGTCTGACATCTGCTGGAGTGAAAAGCCCATCAGGACCTTGCCGAGATGAAGCCCGGAGAGCATTATGTCTTTTGAAATATCAAAGGTGTTATCAAGACCCTCGGTGGGGTAGGTGTCGGTTTTTGTGGAGATATGATTGAATTTTTCCCCGAGTTGTAATAGCGGTTTATTATATGTGTTGAGGACAATAATATACGAAATTTCGTTGTGTTGCATGAGGCTCTGGGCCCGCTCCTGTAAGCCCGCATAGTCCACTTCAGCCATATAAGATCCGGCCGCGCTTGAAAACTGCCAAAGTATACTATGGGCAGTATCATTTAATCTGTCGGCGTGGGTCTGGTAAATAGATTCGACATTATTCCATACCATAATAGAAAGCATGGTTATTTCGATGAAGACCACGCTGGCAATAAGCCGAAAACGCAGTGATTGAAAAAAAGAAACCTTCATAGGTGTTAAAACTTTATATCCTGTGCAATCGTTTTTAGTGATGCATATTCAGCATTACTAGCCCGGGCAAAACCCATCGGCCATGAGAGGTGTTTGAGCAGGGCCTGGCCCTCTTTTGTTTTGTGTAACGACAAAAGTGATTTGGCAATTTTATCAATTTTATCCTGTGACAGAGATGCTGATACCGCTATGGGCATGTTAGTAACGCCTTTTGTAACCCCCAGGGTCAGCATTGCATTGCGTATATCTTCAGTAGCACGCTGATACGGAGGAATCATTAAGCTTGCGGCCTCGGTCGTGCCATTGAATGCGGTCAGTAAAGCGGCGTTATGACTGGGTGTTGATACCAGTGTTACATCAATATCCGGATCAAGTCCAGCGGAACGAAGTAGGTTGCGTATCAAGGCCGTGCAGAGTGATAGCGGGTCCGGTGTGGCGATTTTTTTCCCCTTGAGTTGGGTGAGCTGCGTGATCTGACTTGCCCTGGTGGCGACCAGTATGGCTTTCAATTTCGGGGCGCCGACGCGGACGATGCTCTGATAACCATTTTCTCTATTTGCCAGATAGTAGAAGTGCGGTGCTGTAAAGAGAATGTCATAGCGTTGTTGTCGGGTTCGCCTCAAAAACGCGGCATAATTCCGCGCAGTCTCCATGCGAATCGGTTGCCCCAGAGTTTTTGAAAGATAATCCACCAGGGGTTTAAAGCGGCTAATGAGCTTGTGAGTGCTCAATACGGGGAGAAAGCCAAAGACCAGGGTATTATCCGCCTCTGCCGCATGGGCGGCCGGAATGATAAGCCTGAATAGTAGTATCCAGAGTAATAGATACTTCAATGGTTTAGAGCGGTTTGTTTCAAGCCCCATAATCTGATGCCTTGGAAAAAATAAGAATCGACTAATATATATGTAATACACAATATAAGTGTAATACTGTAAGCATAGCCTTAATTCCACATAATTCCGAATGAAATTAGTATATGGAGGGTCGGTTAAAACAAAGCTAGTGAACGTATATTAGGTCTCATGAGAAAATACCGATCAGTATATTCACTTTGATGAACACTCTTCAGTATATTTTTCAAAAGACCATTATTATATCAGTCAGCAAAGTCTGTGGGTCATACAGGGAGGCAAGATATTATTCTATCCGTTTGCGGTGTAGCGCTGCGCCAGTCTGTGCAGGGATGATATTTTTCGACCGGCAATGATAGAAAAACAGACGTGTTAAGGATTTAATCGTAGCACTCAAAATCAGATGCCAGATGATTGTGGACTTGACCGCGCGAGTCTCACTAATGCATGGCAAAAGGTATGGCTCGGTCATGCTACGAAGCACGAATGAGATAATAAAAAGTGGATTCGGGACAAGCCGGTGTTGTTGATAGTACCACAGGCTCAATGCTGCTGGCAGATAACTGCACAATAAGCCCCGCAGGTTTTTTTGGCGAGAGTCTTTTTGGCATAAGCCTTTTTAGCAGCAGCTTTGCATTCTTTCTCGAAAGACTTCATTTCTGTTTTAGTTTTTAGGCCTTTTGCTTTTGCCTGGTGATAACAGCTAACTCGTTTGGCCACCTTGGCTTCATTTGCCATGGTAGAAGTTTACAGGCCGGCACGGAGCAAAATCATGCGGGACAATGCCGCAATAATGACTGTCTTCTTCACGGCCCTCAATTCTCCCCTAACAAAGGTGCGGCGTGACATGGATTGTCAGAATGGGCGAATTATCAAGACAAATACCAGATTGTGAAAATGAATAATACGAGTGGAGTCGATTTAAGTTTTGAATCGCTGCTAGTGGCCTAACCGGTGACGCCAATCCAGAAGCCAATATTTTTATCAATAAAATCCTGATACGACATATAGTGCGAACCGTCGCAGGAGAAGGTCAGACTGATCATGCCATTGAAGATATTGATTGAGGCGGCGCGCAGATAAATCGTCTCATCCGTAAAGCGGAGCTGCTTCAGGTTTTTGAGTATCTGGCGTATGGCCTTCTTGGGGATGAGGGCATCCTTGGGATAGGAGCGCACCGGGTACGCCAGGCAGATATCCGGGTCAGACAGGTCATCGTGTTGCAGAATGCGATAGCGATACGGATCATCCATTAGCCAGATGGTCGCCCGGCTACTGGAAAAGTGCAGTACACACTGGAACATGCCATGGGCCTGGATCAGCTCGCGCAGGATCGACATGGCCTGATCAATATCTTTGTCCAGCAGACTATCAACACGTGTTTGCTGAAACAGGGTGCCGCGGATGGCGGCGTCACCCTTAATCTGTAGCCACTGGGTAGGCTCTTCATACAACTCGGCCGTCACCGGTAGATTGCGTAGGTCAAAATCGGCACCGACAAAACCGAGTACCGCATCATAGTGTTTGACCAGTTGCAGGGCGGTGAGTGATGGCCGTTGAGCACGCAAACTGATATAGGCCTCGGATAACAAAAAGCCACTCGCCGGCACGACCTCTTTCATGTATGGGCGCTGCGAGCGATCGCGGCCAAAGTGTTCGGGTAATAGACCTGAGCGGGAAATATTGTCAGTGATCTGCATGCCCTGAGTGTTTAGTCCATAGAGAAAGGTACAGTTGGGGACATCGCAGATGTGCTGCATGAGGATATCGTCCAGGGCCTCACGGTCGGGCCAGTGAGGTGCACAGGCTTCCGCGAGCATGGCCAGCGGTTCACTCAGGGTGGATTCCAAGGCCTTGCGCTGTTTCTGCACGGTCTCTTTCAAGGTCGATTTCATTATGTCGTTCCGGCACTATTATGAAGTGGCAAGGATACTAGATAACACGCCTATATGACCAAAAGAATAACTGATAATCAGCGCACATCATGACCGTTTTGTACGCATTCGCGTTTATTGGGCTACGCAGGCAATATTCGTTATACTAACGGGTATTGGTTCAAGCTAAATTTTACCAGCAAAACAGGAGAAAAAAAATGGCAAGAGCAAGCGCAAGACATATCCTGGTCGATACTCGGGAGCAGTGTGAAGATTTAAAGGCAAAGATCGAGGCAGGGGCGGATTTTGGCGATATGGCAAAGGAGTTTTCCAGTTGCCCCTCGGGCCAGCAAGGTGGTGACCTGGGTGAATTTGGTCCCGGTCAAATGGTGAAGGAGTTTGACGTGGTGGTATTTTCCGCTGAGCCCAAAACCGTACAAGGCCCGGTGCAGACCCAGTTTGGTTTTCACCTTATTGAGGTGACCAGCCGTAGCGAATAGCCGCGGCGCTGTAAATCTGAGCAGAGCAAGCCCCGTAGCAAGCATATGTCTACGGGGTTTTTATTATCTGAATAGAGCACAGGGCAGGCTGCACTGTAATACGCTATCTTTTAAGAGGCGATATCATTCCAGGGGCAGGGATATGACAAACGAAAGTGTGAAAAACCTCACCGCCACACAGGCGGCAGAACTGTTGAGTCAGGATCCGGGGGCCATCTTCATCGATGTCCGTTCACACATGGAGTATTTGTTTATCGGCCACCCCAAAGGGGCGATTAATATCCCCTGGATTGATGAACCCGACTGGGTAATTAATCCGGACTTTGTACGTGAGCTGCGGCAAATATTGCTCGGTGGCCTGCAACACGAGGCCGGAGCCAGCCACAGTGTGGCGGTGGTTCTGATCTGTCGTAGCGGTAAGCGTTCGGTGGAGGCCGGTCATTTACTACTCAAAGAGGGTTTTGAAAATGTCTACAGCATTGACGCGGGTTTTGAAGGTGAGCTGGATGACCAACACCATCGCAGCACACTGGCTGGCTGGCGTTACGAAGGTTTACCGTGGGAGCAATGCTAAACAACATTGCCCTTAGAGATACTAAGTCAAAAGTCTGATGCGCTTGCTGGAATTTTGATCGATTCTATTTCATTCTAAATTTCTAAAAAATTTAGTGAATTGGCCGATACAGTCTTAGGCCTGTGTAACTTAAGTGTCATCATTTCTATGAAGAATACCCCCTCTACCAATACGGATAAGGTCATGCCTTTTCGTTTACTACGCTACTTTACCTTGATCAGTCTGGTAAGTATCGTCGCCACCAGTATTTTGTTGGGGGCCTGGTTTCGTAGTATCTCTATCGATAATCTACTGACCAGCGAAGAGCGAAATAATGTTGCACTGGCACATGCCCTGTCACAGTCGATTTGGCCAAAATATTCGAGGTTCCTGCGGTCTGCCGCGACAATGAGCGTCGATAAATTACGCCAGCATCCTGAGATCAAGGAAATCGATCAATACCTGGCAGAGCAATTCAAAGGAATGGGAATAATTAAAATCAAGATTTACGATCTTGATGGTTATACCGCGTTTTCAACAGACTTTTCCCAGATGGGGATATCCAAAAAAGACCATGCATCATTTAAATCAGCACGGCGGGGAATGGTCGTCAGTAAAATGTCCTTCAGGGATAAGTTTTACGCACGCGAGGAATTGATTTCAAATCTCAATATCGTTTCAAGTTATGTGCCGATTAAACGTTCGGCGGATGCCCCGGTAGAAGGTGTCTTTGAGTTATACAAGGATGTGACACCGCTCATTAGCGATATTGAAAAAACCCAGCGCGATATTGTGCTGGGTATCACGGCAATTTTAGCCTTGTTGTTTTTTGTATTGTTTCTTGTGGTACGGCATGCAGATAAAGTCATACGTGGTTATTACCGTGAACAGGAGGAATTTTCCGCCAGGATTGAGCATCAGGCCTTTCATGATGGGCTCACCGGTCTTCCCAATCGCATTCTATTTCTCGACAGACTGGAACACGCCATTGAACATACAAAACGCGATGAACGCCTGATAGGTCTAATGTTTATCGATCTGGACGGGCTCAAGGAGATCAACGATAGCCTCGGGCATGAAAAGGGCGACCAGCTGGTCTGTGTGGCGGCCGAGCGTATCGCCAGTTGTTTGCGAGGCAGTGATACGGTCGCCAGACTGGCTGGAGACGAGTTTATGGTGATTCTGGAAGGCCTGCATACCATTGATCGTATTACCGAAGTGGCCCAGCGTATTGTCTATACTATGGGAAAACCCATCGATTTCGGAAGCGATACTGCCATTGTCACTTGCAGCATCGGCCTTGCAGTTTATCCCTTTGACGAAAATGACAATGCCATGTCCTTAATCAAAAAGGCCGATTCGGCAATGTACCAGGCAAAACAACGCGGACGTAATAGTTATACCTACTATAAGGAGGATATGGCTCACGACAAGGTCAATAGCAAAGTTTCGTTGGAGCATGATCTTTATCGTGGCCTCAATAATGATGAGTTTCGCGTCTATTTTCAGCCCAAGATAGACATCAAGACCTGGACCATGAAGAGCATGGAGGCCCTGGCGCGTTGGGAGCATCGCTCCGAAGGAATTATTCTACCGGGAAAATTTATCTCGGTGCTGGAAGAGAATGGCATGATCGCCAAGTTGGGGGAGACCATTTTATACCAGAGTTGTCAGCACAATCGGAAGTGGCAGGATGAGGGGCTACCCGGATTAAAAGTGGCGGTGAATGTCTCGGCATTACAGTTTAAAGAATATGATTTTGTTGAGACGGTTGACAACATACTTAAAGATACCGGCATGGACCCGCATCAGCTGGAACTTGAGCTAACAGAGAGTTGTTTGATTGATGATATGGAGACAAATATAGAAATTCTCCATGCCCTTAAACAACGTGGTATCGGTATCACTATCGATGACTTTGGTACCGGGTATTCATCGTTAAGTTATTTATGTAATCTGCCTGTCAGCACGCTGAAAATTGATCGTTCTTTTGTGATGAATATGACGACCAGCAAGGAGCATCGTTCTATCATTACCGCCATTATCAGTTTTGCCCATAGCCTGAAAATGAATATCGTAGCCGAGGGTGTCGAGACTCATGAAGAGCTAACCTTTTTAAGTGCCATGCGCTGCAATACCATACAGGGCTTCTTATTTAGTAAGCCGCTGTCGGCCCCCGACTTTGAAAAACTTTATCGCAGTGGTGGTAACTTCGCGCACGTGCTGGATGAAATACGGCCGGGTGGCCAGAAACGGGCATAGCAATAACCATAAGATAATTAAAAAAGGCTCCATTAGGAGCCTTTTTTTTGCATAGCTGACAAGTCTTCATAACCGCCACAGGAAGGGCATTAATCTTTGCGTGGACGGGTTTTTTATAACGTGCGGCGCAATGAGATTGCGCCCTACGAGGGTTTGGTGGTTTTCACGCAGGCAGCGGCCTGTTTGGCGCGAAGGCGACAGTCGCCAATATCAACGCCATAGGCCAGGGCCACCCCCATACGACGACGAACAAAAGACTCCGGCTTACCAAACAGGCGAATATCCGTCTGCGCTACAGCCAGAGCCTTATCGACATGCTCAAAGGCAATACCCTTCTCATCCATGCCACCATAGATCACGGCGCTGGCGCCGGGATTGCGCAGAGAGGTATTCACCGGTAGGCCGAGGATGGCGCGGGCATGCAATTCAAATTCATTTTGCATTTGCGTTATCATGGTGACCATACCGGTGTCATGTGGACGTGGGCTGACTTCACTAAACCAGACCTCATCACCTCTAATAAACAACTCGACACCAAACAGGCCCATGCCGCCGAGATTACTTGTTACCGCCTTGGCCATGTCTTTGGCCTTTGCGATTGCCGCCTTACTCATAGGCTGTGGTTGCCAGCTCTCGACATAATCGCCCTTTTGCTGAATGTGACCGATGGGTTCGCAAAAACAGGTTTCGAACTCCCCCTGGGCATTACGCGCCCGGACGGTTAGTAAAGTAATCTCGTAATCAAACTGGATCATCTCTTCCACAATAATGCGGCCCTGATCGACACGGCCACCGGACCTGGCATAGTCCCATGCGGTCTGCACATCCTGCGGGCCGTTAATGGTGGACTGACCCTTACCCGAAGAGGACATCACCGGTTTGACGATGCAGGGATAACCGATACCGCCATCAATGGCTGCCTGTAGTTCCGATAGTGATTCGGCAAAGGCGTATTTGGATGTTGCCAGGCCCAGCGTCTCCGCAGCGAGGCGACGAATGCCTTCGCGGTTCATGGTCAATTGAGTAGCACGTGCGACGGGGATAACAGTAGCGAGTCCATCGGCCTCAATGCGTGCCAACTCATCGGTGGCAATGGCCTCGATCTCCGGAATTATAAAATGCGGTTGCTCCGTTTCCACCAGTTCCCGCAGGGCCTTGGCATCGGTCATATCAATAACATGAAAACGATGCGCCAGTTGTTGGCCGGGGGCATTGGCATAACGGTCGACACCGATGACTTCCACGCCCAGACGTTGCAGGGCGATGATCACCTCCTTACCCAGTTCGCCGCAGCCGAGTAGCATTACGCGAGTAGCAGAGGGGGAGAGAGGTGTGCCGATGCGAGTCATATTAGTGTCCTAGGTATTTTTTCAGAATTATACTCCAGATAAATTGATGCGACAATTTGTCGCGCGACATCGTGTCGCATTCCTACCGCGTGTGGCTTGCATTAATCTGTTGGTCGTATTTGTGGGTACAGGCAATATAGTAGATGATGTGTTTTCTTTATACCAGCACCCCGGAAGATTACTGGTTTAAGTGGGCGCTACTGACGTCGGTACTGATACACGGCTGGTTTCTTTTTGGACTTAGTGATAACAGTCCAAAAATGCAAACTACGGCAACTCATAGTGCAATCAAGGTCTCGCTCAGTCTATTAAAGCAGCAGGCAGAGAGTCGTGCGCTTGCAGAGATAAAAGCCATACCGGCACCGAAAAAAAAACCAGTACCACTGCTAAAGAAAGACCCCGAGCGCAAAAACAGAGACAAATTAAAGCCGGTAGTGCCGGTAAAACAAAAACCAAAAAAGCCCAGTCAACAGCAACACCTCGCCAGGGCACCGACCCTGGCGGCAAAGGTGATTCGTGGTGATGATAATAAAACACTGGAAGTAAAACAGCGTTATCTGTCCAGACTGTTGACGCATATAGAGGGTTACAAGTTCTATCCGGCAATCGCGCGTCGCCGTGGGATCGAGGGGAATATCAATGTGTCATTTCGGCTTTTACACACAGGCTATATTAACAATCTAAACGTAACGAACGGACCGTTGATTTTGCGACAGGCGGCGGAACGCGCCATTGTGCAGGCGTTACCCATGCCGATACCTCCGCCAGAGATCAATATTTCAGAGAAGATCAGGTTTGTTATGCAGTATCAGTTGCAGTAATTAAAACAATTAATTCAAAAAGAGAGTGACACCGTCGGCACAATGAAAATGTACTATGGTGACAGTAGTAGCGAGGCGGTAACCACCGACCTGACCAAGTTAAAAATGGGATATGAATTTGGTCGCTGGTTGGCGCGTTTTACCCTGGCCTATGAAGACCGTGAGCGTGGTGATAATTCACCCACCAATTATCTCTGTGATCCCAGCGGCAACCCGGTCTGGAGCGGAACATATGTTATGGGTGGTGACAGATTTACAATCAATGCCGGACACTTTGCGGTCAGTCAGCAAAACCGTGAGACATTATTAATGGGTGCCGGTCTGGAGGGAGTCTTAAACAATAACTGGTCGCTGGATACTAATGTCAGTGTTTTCGATATTCTCGACGACACTACCCTGTCATCCAACGTCAATCCGGCGGCGTCCACGTTTGATGGTTCTGGCCGTGTCAAGCAATACAATGACAGTGGCTGGGTGACGCTGGATGCGAAGGCCCGAAGAAAACATTTCTTAAATCGCGATGATATAAATCTGGTCGCTGGTTATGGCTACACCACTATCGTGTAAATTTGAGCGACTACAATTCAACAAAGTACGCCGCGGGCACCAAGAGTTCAAAGCGCACCGCTACTGGTGGCGATACCATGATGCAGGCGGTGTTCGCACAGCTGGTATGGTATTTCGACCCGCAGTGGGATCTGACTCTGGGTGGCCGTTATGAAATGTGGAAGACCGAGCATGGACACTATTATAATTATGGCTCCTCAGCAGAATTTGTGGGTACCCAGTACGAAAGGTCTCATTAACAGTATGATTTACAAGATGTTTTCAGTGAACCCCCCGTGTATCTTTTGGTGTTCAAATAAATCATCAGAGTTATACACAAGTCCACAGGCCGATAGCCCCGCATTCTGGCAATGTCGAGCCTGTGGGCCCTGTGAATAACTCTGATTCATTGTACTTTTTACCCACAGATTTTACTGAAGAGCCTAAAAAAGAAACCAAGG
>Ga0209633_10003391_pt1 | contig 14737 bp, 13 predicted proteins | sample Cruoilmetagenom1_FD_187290 | JGI IMG/M metagenome (GOLD analysis project Ga0209633, IMG submission 187290) | Oil polluted marine microbial communities from Coal Oil Point, Santa Barbara, California, USA - Sample 1 (SPAdes) (version 2) | ecosystem: Environmental > Aquatic > Marine > Oil seeps ... | reverse complement strand
TACAGATGGGGTGCCGACTACGATCTAATCCCTTGGATGGCAGCCGAGCGAGCGAAATATGAAGAGAGAGATGGTAAGATCATAGCAACGGCTACGCTCAAGAGTGCAAAGTGGTGGGATGGCAAGCCTGTAACCGCAGAAGACGTTGCGTTCTCGCACAACATCGTCTTGAACTACAGGCTACCCCTGTATTACAGTGATTGGGTCATAGGAGAGGAGCCATACCTTGTAAAGGCTGAGGCAATAGACGAGAAAACTGTTCAGTGGACGTTGACCCAAAAAACGATTGCTTTTGAAATTGCATTGGGAGATATACCAATATTACCAAAGCACCAGTGGGAACCCGTGGTGGAAAAAGCCAAGAGCGAGGGTAAAACCCCTGAGGAGATATCTATGGCGATACAGAACTTCAAAGTGATTATTGATGACGTCGTAGGCTGCGGCCCCTTCAAGCCAGTGGATTGGAAACGTGGTTCGTACATTAAACTCGAGACCAATAAGGACTATTTCATGAGAGGGAAGGTTATCCACGCAAAGGCCGGGGACTTTAAGGTCGGCCCCTGGGTGGATGGCATCCTCGTAAAGATCTACAGGGATCTGGATGCGTTAACGATGGCCGTTTTGAAGGGCGAGATAGACCATCCGAAATGGAATCTAGACGCCGGTAGGATTATGGATTTTGCTGAAAATCCAAACACAAAAGTCGCAACGAGTGACGATTGTGGGTACTTCTATCTTGCCTTTAACCTCAGAAAACCTCCATTAGACGATCCCGCTTTCAGAAAAGCATTTGCGACTCTCGTCCAGAAAGAGTTCATCGTGGAGAGATTGTTGCAGGGATATGGTAGTGGGTTGTACATTCCCGTGCCTCCCGGTAACACCTATTACTATAATCCCAACACCGCAAGATATGGAGAGGGATTGACAAAGGATGAGAGAATTGAAAGAGCGAAGCAGATACTTGGAAATGCGGGCTACAGCTGGGATAAGAGCGGTGGGCTGATCATGCCGAATGGAAAGCCAATGCCGGCAATGACCATTCTGACGCCACCAGCAGACTACGATCCTGTTAGAGCAATGGCCGGAATGCTGATCCAGGAGTGGGTGAAAGAGGTTGGTATGCCAATAACTGCCAAACCCACATCCTTCGGCACGATAGTCGACGAGGTTTGGCCACCCGAGGGATTGCCAGATTTTGACCTCTATATATTGGGCTGGTCATTGGGATTCGATGCTGCCGAATCGGCGAGAGGCATATTCCATTCGAGCCAGAGGCCGGAGGTTATACCAGGTGGAAACAACGCCCCCGGTTACAATAGCTCCAAATTTGACCATTACATCGAACTGAGCGCTGTAACCATGAATCCAGAAGCGAGACAGAAGTACATCTTCAAGGCAATGGAGACACTTGCCGAAGATCTACCATACGTCTGTTTATATGGCAGAAAACTGATAGAGGTTTACAGAACAGACAATTTCAAGAACTGGTGGGTAAGGCCTCTCGGCGGAATAGGTCAGGCATCTCCGTACAACTGGGAAACATGGATGTGTTTAGAACCTGTGTAAGCTCATTCGTATAAAAAGAGCGCCGAAAGAATATCAAAAGAGCACAAAAAGAGTATCAAAAGCGTATCGAAAGAAAACTTCGATAAACTTCGATAAACTTCGATAAACTTCGATAAACTTCGATAAACTTCGATAAACTTCGATAAACTTCGATAAACTTCGATAAACTTCGATAATGAGCCAATATAATATAGATGGTCTGGGTTGATAAATAAAATGAGCATGACGAGGTACATTGGAAGGAGAGTAATCGAAATAGTCATCACGGCATTCGTTCTCATTACAATACTATTTTTCTTATTTAGAGTAATGCCGGGCGACCCGGTATCCATGATGTTGAGTCCACAGATGAGGCCGGAAATAAAGGCACAGCTGAGGGTCCAGTATGGATTCGATAAACCTTTAGTGGTTCAATATTTTCTGTATATGAAAAATGTCTTAAAGGGAAACTTTGGTGAATCATTCTATTATCGTGAACCTGTGATGGGTATCGTATGGGATAAACTGCCGAACACCCTTCTTTTATTCGGATCGGCTACCATTCTATCCTATGCCCTCGGGATCACCCTGGGAAAGATCATCGCCTGGAAGAGAGGCAGCAAGACCGAATACGCCGCAACGGTCGCCGGCCTCGCATTTTACAACATGCCCATATTCTGGATAGGCATCATTGTACTCTATATCTTTGCGTATAAACTCGATCTCTTTCCCATGGGAGGCATGATAACGCCGGAACTCTGGATGAACGCTGATGTAACCACGATCCAAAAGGCGCTGGATATACTATACCATCTGACATTGCCGCTGATCACCCTAACGCTTTTGCTCTTTGCGAGCTCTATGCTGATCATGAGAAACTCGATGCTTGAAACCCTGAGACAGGATTACATAACTACCGCCGAGGCAAAGGGGCTACCCGAAAAAGTTGTGAGGAACAGACACGCAGCCAGAAACGCAATGTTGCCCGTTGCGACATCGTTCAGCCTTTCGCTGGCTTTCTCGTTGGCAGGCGGGGTTCTGACCGAGAGGGTCTTTTCATGGCCGGGGCTGGGCTGGGAATTGGTTAATGCGACCGTAAACTACGATTACCCGCTTGCCCAAGCGGCCCTCCTCTTTTTGGGCATCGTTATTCTGGTCATGATGCTGGTGGCGGACATAATACTGGTCTTTCTGGATCCGAGGATCAGGTATTAGGTGATTTTCTATGTACTACGATGATAAAAAAAAGAAAAAAAAGGGAACGATCGGCATAGTTGCAAAAAGTTTAAAGGAGAACTGGCTAATATTCAAGGAGGAAAAGATCGGAATCATCGGCCTGGCATTAATCATATTCTTTTTGATATTTGGCCTGCTTCTACCGGCGTATGAACACGCAATGGGGCCAGAGGAATACAATCCGCTGGTGGGAATGGATCTGGATCTTAATAGAAACCCTGTGACAGGCACCTTCTCTCATCCGCCATCCAAAGCCCATCCTCTGGGAACGGATTTCAAGGGCAGCGACCTCCTGGCTCAATTGATGAATGGGTCTCAGATGGCCTTTCTCGTTGGGATAGTGGTCGCTTTGAGTTCGGTGGCCATTGGAACGGTCGTGGGGCTCGTATCTGGCTACTATGGTGGTTCATTGATAGACTCTTTATTGATGAGAATAAGCGAGATAATTCTATCCCTTCCTCTGCTGCCTCTGGTTATAGTGGTTGCCGCGGTACTCGGCAGATTAAGCATCTGGGGGTTAGTTTTTGTACTGGCCATACTGCTCTGGCCAAACACGGCAAAAATAATCAGATCGCAGACCCTATCGCTCAGGGAGAGGCCATATGTCGAATCGGCAAGGGTCGCTGGAGCATCGGGTTTCAGGATCATGTTCAGGCATCTTGCCCCGAACGTCCTCCCTCTATCGATCGTGTACATGACTCTAAATGTTACCAGCGCGATCCTGATAGAAGCCTCTGTCAGTTTCCTGGGCTTCGGAGATCCGACAAAGGTGAGCTGGGGGATGATGCTTCAGTGGTGCAAGACGCAGGGGCATCTGTTTAAAGCTCTGTGGTGGATGCTGCCGCCAGGTGGTTGCATTGGCCTGCTCTGCATGGCCTTTTACTTCGTTGGGACTGCCATGATGCCCATAATTAATCCAAGCTTGAGGAAGAGGTGAAAAATGGCCGATAAGATGTTAGAGGTAAAAGAACTCAAGATGTATTTTCAAACGAAGAAGGGCTATGTGAAGGCCATAGATGGCGTCAATTTTGATGTTTTAAAGGGTGAAACAACAGGATTCGTTGGTGAGAGTGGTTGCGGGAAGACATCGATCGGCCTGACATTGTTGAGGATTTTGCCAGATAACGCGGAAATTCGCGGTGGAGAGGTTCTATTTAAGGGAGGCGATCTCCTGGGCGACGATATAAATGAGTACGTCGATCTTTTGAAATTGAGCGACACCGACGCCAGAAAGATAAAATGGAAAGGCATATCCATGGTCTTTCAGGCTGCCATGAATGCACTGAATCCGGTGTATAAGGTGGGTGATCAGATTGTTGAGGCAATAAAATTCCATGAACCAGACGTCACAAAGGAGGAGTCAAGAGAGAGGGTTGCCAAACTCTTTGAGCTGGTGGGAATGGATCCGGAGAGGATGGAAAACTATCCACATGAGTTCTCCGGAGGAATGAGACAGAGGGCGGTGATCGCAATGGCCCTTTCAACCCACCCGAAGATGATAATAATGGATGAACCGACGACTGCTCTGGACGTCATCGTACAGGACCAGATAATGAACGAGATAAAAAAGATACAGGAAAGGTTGAAAATGACGATGATATACGTGTCTCACGACATATCTGTTATCGCCGAAGTGAGCAAGCGAATGGCCGTTATGTATGCCGGTAGAATAGTCGAATACGCCGATGCGGTTTCCGTGTTTAAGCATCCGTTGCACCCGTATACCAAAGGTTTGATGGCGTCGTTTCCCAGCATAAGAGGGGAGCTTAAGAGACTCGAGGGAATTCCGGGTGAGCCTCCAAATCTTGTCGATCCTCCAACAGGATGCAGGTTCCATCCGAGATGTCCCTATGCAAGAGAGATATGCAAGAAAAAGGAGCCAAAATACAGGGAAATCTCAACGAACCATTGGGTAGCCTGTCATGCGGAAGCGGGTGGTGTTTAGATGAATCTAATTGAGATAAAGGATCTCTCTAAATTTTTTCCTGTGTCTCGCAAAATCTTCGCCAGAAAAAGTTATGTTCACGCCGTGGATGAGGTCTCTCTCGGTATTAAAAAGGGAGAGGTTTTTGGTCTGGTTGGCGAAAGCGGCTGTGGCAAAACCACAACCGGAAAATTACTCGTAAGACTCATGGATCCGACCGGGGGCGCGATCCTGTTCGATGGTAAAAACGTTAGTGGGCTGAAGGGCAAGAAATTGATGAACTTCAGAAAACATGTTCAGATGATCTTCCAGGATCCATACGAATCGCTGAATCCGAGATTTACGGTCCATGGGAGCGTTAAGGAGCCCCTGGACATCCAAAGGATAGGAGATAGAGAGGAGAGGGAGGAGAGAATCGATAGCGCATTGAGAGAGGTCGGTTTAACACCTCCGGAAGCCTATTATGGACGCTTTCCCCACGAGCTTTCTGGTGGACAGAGGCAGAGGCTCTCAATAGCGAGAGCCATGGTGACCAATCCCGACTTCATTGTGGCAGATGAGCCAACATCGATGCTGGACGTTTCCATAAGGGCTGGAATTATGAATCTGATGCTAAAACTGAGAAAGGAGCTTAGCCTGACCTGTCTGTTTGTGACCCACGATCTGGCTGCCGCAAGATACATGTGCGATAAGATTGCCGTGATGTATCTCGGAAAATTGGTTGAAATAGCCGAGACAGAAGAACTCATTGGTAGCCCGCTGCATCCATACACCAGGGCACTGCTTTCCGCCGTTCCAGTTCCAGATCCAACCTTCGAAAGAAAAAGGATAAAAATAACCGGTCACGTCTCAACACCGATCGATCCGAAAGAGGAGTGCAGATTCCTGCCGAGATGCCCCTGCTCGAGGGATGTTTGCAAAGAGAGGCAGCCAGATCTGAAAGAGGTGAGAGCAGGACATTGGGTGGCCTGTCATTTCCCCGAAAGATAGAAGCCATTTGTGTGAAAGTTTGAATCCCGCTTCCGACCAAATAAATAGATGAGCACCAAAAATTATATGAGCCAACAATTGCGGTATACAGTAGGGATCTCCATGAACTTGAAAATGAACTGGAAAATGAACTGGAAAATGAACTGGAAAATGAACTGGAAAATGAACTTGAAAAAATTAATTTGGAGAGAGAAAAAGAAGGAAAATAAAGATCTGTTCGAAAAAATGGAAACCATCCTCCTGGAAGAATCCAATAAGGAGAAAAAGAAGTATCAAAAGTGAGTCCCTCACTTTTCTAAGATCCAGAGATCTTTTAGTTTTCTGATCTTTAGAAATGAAAACTTTAGAAATGAAAAAGTTAGCCACTGAAAGCGTAGGTTATTATGCAGTTTTCAATAAGAGGGAAACAAACCAATAAACGTATCTAAGGGAAAACAGGTTGAAGATCTTCTAGTCCTGTATATGAAGAGATCTAGGAGTGAGCAAGACCATAACAGATGCAACTTGAGTTATGGGCTTCTCTAAATTCCTATTTCTGGCAATTAACTGTTTATACTATAATACATTCCTCCGGAACAAATCGATCAACCATGTCTTCGGTGATCATCCATCCTCCATCTTTTTCCTGAGCCATCATCCATATGTCCCACCTGGTTGCATCTTTAAAAAGGGAGAGGGCATACACCGTAATACTTTCCTCTGTGCTGCCAGAGACTATCGGGGGTACATAGGGAGAGGGTGAAGGTTCCAATTCCTCCTTCACCAGCGTGAAGCTGGCGGTAGTGAGTGCGGCGGAATATCTATCATCTCTTTGAACAAAGTTTTTATTTATGTAATCAATGAATTTCGGATCAACCCCCTCAGGTAGAGCTGTTTTAAACCTTTCCAGAGTTTGATCAAAATCTTCATGCTCCAGGGGTTCAGAACTCGTTTTAATAGCTCCTCCAATATAGCTCCTTCCATCAGGTTCATCATACAGATAAAGGATCGATATGGCATTGTCTTCGATGATCCTTTTGAGATTATTTTGATCGCTGGTCCACCTCTTATCCCTCAGAAATTCACTTTGTGGGAGACGAAGGGGATACCAGATCCAAACAATTCAAGATACTCCAACCCAGAGGTCGATGCCAAGATTCAGAAGCTGAGGGTAATGGTTGACCCGAAGGCCAGGGCAGAGCTCAGCAAGGAGATCGAAAGTACAATAAGAGACGATCATTCCCACATATGGTTCTTCCATCAAAGAGATACCATATGCCTTCAACCCTATATGCACAACTATGTCTATGGGCCAAACGGGGATCAGGTAGAGACGTGGCTTGACGTGTGGCTGGATCCGGGGCACAGGTAGATAAACAAACCTGCCCCTCTTTTTCTTTTATTTTTCATCTACGGTTTTCGATCTATAAATTTAGCCTCAAAGCACGGATCTCAAGCTCGTCTCGATAGTTCTCTTTATCTCTTTGTCCAGCAACGAGGGTAAACCTTTTATCTCAACGTTCAAAAATCCCCGGACTATTACCGCCGTTGCATCCTCTTCACTCAAACCCTTTGACATAAGATAGAAGATCTCTTCGTCTGCAATTTTTCCTATCGCCGCCTCATGTGATAGGTCTGAATCCTTGAATGAGGCTTTTAGCTCTGGAATCGAGCATATGAATCCTTTATCCTTCAGCATCAAACCTCTGCACTCGATGTGCCCTTTCACCTCTGGAGCTTCCCCCTGTATATCACCTCTGAGATATGCTTCACCACCAGTGCTTATGGCTCTGGAGATCATCTCGGTTTTGCTTCCTTCTCCTCTCAGTATGGTCCTGCTGCCAATATCCGCCTTGCTGCCTTCCTTTGCAACCAGAATGGTGTTATAACGGGCAATGGAGTTCCTCCCAACGCAGTAGCTCGTGGGATACATCTGTATGCTCTTTGATTTTCTCATGTTGATGTAGTTGCTCAAAAATGTTCCGTTCTCTTCGATCATGGTTCCACTTCTCGGCCTCACAACCACGCTCTCACCCCAGCTGTGGATCATCGTGAAGCTTACGGTGGCATTCTTCTTCACAAAAAACTCACTTATTCCAATGTGCAGAGCATCTTTTGTTTTTTCACCGGCTGCACAGCCGGTTATCACGTCCAGTTTTGAGTTTTCTTCGGCTATGATCACGTTGTGAACGCTCTGTACGATCCCGTCACTTTTTATGTACAGACAGGCCTGTACGGGAAACTTTGACTCTGAATTTGGTAGTGCTCGTATAAAATATCCTGCCGGCTTGTGAAGCTGTGCATATGCCGTAAATTTGTCCTGATCAACCTCGACAGCCTTCCACCAGTAATCCTTCAACCAGTCATACTTTTCCATTGCTTTTTGAATGGACATCATCTCAATTCCCTTCTGCAATTGAAGCTCTTCAACCACAGAATTGTCGAATTGCAAATATGAACCGGATCTGTTCTCTTCCTGAACTCCAACGTCCAGAAGCTTTTTTCTGTCCGCTTTATTAATGCGCTCTATTCCCTGTTCTTCTCCCTTATATCTGCTTATGTCAACGTCTTCCCCGAAGGAAGCTTTTTTATCGACCGCTTTCAAAGCTCTCTCGTTCAATTCTAATTCTGTGTCATGCATTCTACACACCCCTCGTAGCCATTTTCTTTTATGCTTTCCAGGATCTCCTCCGGGTTTCCAGAACAGACTATTGAACCTTTCAACATGACAAAAGCCCTGTCAGTCCTCACATACTCCATTATGCTTCCCATGTGGGTTATTATGAGCCCGGATCTGTCCCTGAAACGTGGCTTAAGATCCTTTTTCAAAAGCTCGTTTATCGCTTTGCCGATCAGCTCAAGGTTCACTATGTCAACACCCGAATCGAGCTCATCCAGAAGAGACAATTCTGGTTTGAGAAGCATGAGCTGTAGCATCTCCGATCTTTTCAACTCACCTCCCGAAAAACCGAGATTCAAATCCCTGTAAAGAAAGTCCTTCATGTCATATTTTTTGGCTGTTTTCCTGATCATTTCTTCGTCATTTATGATCGCTTTCAGGATCTCTATCAGTTTCACACCTCTTATAGCTGGCGGGTGCTGAAAAGAGATTCCCAGACCGAACTTGATTCTTTCATTTGGTAGCAGGTTGGTTATATCCTTTCCTTTAAAGATAATTTCACCTTTGTCAACGCGATATTTTGGATTTCCCACCAGCGTTTGCATGAGAGTTGACTTCCCCGAGCCATTTGGCCCGAGGAGGACGCAGGCCTCTCCATGACGTATTTTCAAATTGACTTCGTGCAGTATCTTTTTTCCTTCAACACTGACATCCAAATTCTTTACTTCGAGCATCAGAGAAGATAGCAGACTGGAAATTTAAACATTTTTCCGAACATGTCCTATTATCTCTTTTTAGAGGGGCTTAAAACGGTCTGAAGAGCGGGCACCGATATTCGTTGAAATTGAGAGATTGCAACGTAGAAAAGAACGATCCCGATAGCTATAATTATCCTGAAAACTGGTAGATATGAGCTAAATAGTCCAGGCCAATCAAAGGTGCATGCAAATATGGATATTGCCAAAAAGGAAAGCGCCATGAACAATCCATTCCTCCTCAAAGAACTCCATCTGGTTTTCAGGGAGTATATCCAAAACATGACAGCTGGAAGAAAGCCGAGGGGTGTGATTGTGAGAAGAGTCACTATTAAAAACTCTTGTGGAAATACCACCTCAGTTACCCCTGCTGCAACCTCAACAACCTCCTTCTCAAGAACAAATGCTAGAATAATATAAGGTATGGTTATGAGACTGCATACAATGAAAGATGGTTTCACCCTTTCTGGCCACAGAATGGACAGACAGAACCCTATTGCAAACACCAGAGAAACTGGATGCAGAATTGCGTTAAGGTAGAGAAAGGGAATGTCATGTCCCGGGATAAGAATTCTCAATGTTGATACCAGATAGGACGCTGAAAACAAAAGTATAAAAATGGAAACATAGAGCGTTGATGGAGCCAAATTTTCTCTGTATCTCTTGAACACTCTGGCAAAGGAAAAAAGGCCAAACACCGGGATAAGTAAGGTTGCGATGAGATTGAAATAAAATATTGCGCCATCCATATTTTAAATATAAATATTGATCCTATTATAAATAAATATCTGCAAACAATTTATTTTTTATATCCCTGATTAGAAGAGGATTAACAGTAGAATGTATCGAGGAAAAATGAGCGCTGCAAAAACAACCTAAAAGAGCTCCGAAGGGGGAGCTCGGAGGTGCCCATTTCTATATGATCTTCCCCCTCTCGCCTCAAACTTTCTCAAAAGCCCCTTTTCACCAGAGAATACACGGATTTCCATCCCTCACTTCCCGGTTCTCTGAGATAAGGCTCCATCTCTTCGCTGGTTCGTAAAGTGACCTCTTCAACCGGCGGCACCTTGCCTGGTGGGAACTTCTCCAGGATCTGATCGTTTAACAGGGTCAGGTATCTGAGTATCGCCGCAACTGGGCGCTTTGCCTTTTCAGCTTTAGATAGGCTTGGCTTTCCAACAGATCCGTGTGGCGTTGCCTTAATTTCAATTGCAAAATGGCCTTCTCCCTCTGACCATCTGTGACCTCTTTTATACGGCTCAACAGACAGATCAAAGTGCCCATCCGGCAGATAGTTTTTACCTTTTCCGTCAACAACAGCACTCATGTCCATCATTCCCTCTGGAAATAGAAGCAAACCAAGAGAGGTCTCAGCCTCATCCGCATGGATAAAGTTTGTCTCCATCGAATTCTTCCTCCCGGTTGGCAAAAAGAACTCTCTGACAGATCTGTGCCAGTCCAGGACCTGAAAGATTCCCGGCAACTGGAATTCATACATGAACTCGTGAAGAGCGGACTCCAACATCCACAGATCTCCATGGTTGTTAACGATTATCTGCTTCCTGAATCCATCGTTCCATAACCCCAGCATGGTGTATATCAAAGTCTCTCTCACGACATGCTCGGGCATGATCACATTACCTGGCATGCCAATGTGATGGTATGGATGACCTCCATAATTAAGCGGTGGCCATGCCAGATTTACAGCATTTCCTTTCTTATTCGTATATCTTCTAACACCCTCCAGAATCTGCGTCACCTGAAAAATGTCGTGCCCGGAGCAGGAGTGCTCTCCATGCCTCTCTGTGCTTCCAACTGGGATGAAAACAACGTCATTTTTTCTTCGGTTCTCAACGAGTTTGTTTCTCGGCGTCGTCTGTATGTAGCTTCCGGGCCTGGCAAGCTCGGGCAATGAGGGAATCTCATATTCCTTCAAAATTTCGTCTATCTTTTTATCCGGGGCGTCCCAAACCTCTTTTTTCATTCTTCCAACAGAGTTGTCCTCAAAGACGATCGCCGGATGATCCGTAAGCACCCATGTTTTGCCCGTTTTGTCCACAAATTTGTCTTCTTCCATTTTTACCTCCTAAACTTTTATAAACTTTCCAGCTTCTGCAGATATTTTGGCAGCAAGAGCAATTTCAAGAGCTCTTTTACCGTCCATTCCCGTAACCAAAACCTCTTTATCTTTTTGAATGCAATCAACGAAGCTCAGATCTTCTTCAAAAAAAGCATTTTTGAACCTCTCCCAGAACCATTGCGCCTGCTTTGGTCTTATCCCTTCGTTGTTCCCCACCGCAAGATTTGCGTCTATGGGCGAGTTCACAAAAATGGTGCCTCCACTTCCAGTTACTTCAGTCCTCAAATCATAGCCATAACAGCATTTTCTGCATCCATCTATCGTTCCAATGCCCTTTTCAAACTCTAAAATCACGGAAACGCAATCAAAATCTTTGCCATATATCCAGTTACCCCCCTTAGCACAGACCTCTTTTACCTCCTTTCCCATAAGCCATCTGGCGGTATCAAAGTCGTGTGAGAGCATGTCCAGAAATATTCCCCCGCTCTTTGAAGGATCGCCGGTCCACCCAGCGGGTAGAAATGGATCTTTGGCAATCGTTGTGAATATTAAAGGTTCTCCTATTTCTCCTTTTTCTATCCTTTCTTTTGCCTCCCTGTAGTATCTATCAAACCTTCTCATATAACCCACCTGCAACTTCACTTTGGCAGTAGCCCTTAGGGCTCTATCCGCATCTTCGAGAGTTAGAGTGAGGGGCTTTTCACACAGAATGTGCTTTCCGTGCTCCGCAGCCTCGACTATCAATGGTAAATGGGTGAATGAGGGAGTGCATATTATAACCGCATCAAAATCCTCTTTTTCCAGAGCATCTTCAAGGCTTTTGTAGCAAGGAACACCAAACTCTTTACCTGCTTCTTTAGCAATTTCTTCAACCGGATCAACCACTGCTTTAAGCTCTGCATTTTTTATATTCTCTGCGAAATTTTGGGCATGAAGTCTGCCGGCCCTTCCCATTCCAACTACACAAACCTTTGTTTTATCCATCATTTTACCGCTCAATCAAAGGCACACGAGATCTTGCATTCATTACGCTCTGTTTGCAAAAGAAGAATGTTCTGAGGCGCCTCTTCAAGTTTTATCTTCTTTGTGATCAGGGGAAGCACGTTCATACCGGAAGCCATGCTGCTTATCACTCTTGGAAACGTTCCATGACCGGAGTGGCCCTGAGAGCCCACAATGGAGGCTCTTCTCACCTGAAATACCTCTCCGGTTACAGGAATCTTTCTCGGTGATCTCGCAACTATAACGACTGTGGAATTTAGAGATCTTCCCTCCCATATTGCTCTTTCAATATCCGGGAACACCCTGTCTGGCAGCCCAGTTGCCTCCAAATAAAGCTTTGCTCCCATGCCACCCGTAATATCCAGAACCTTTTCGGCAAAGTTTTCTCTCGTGGGATCGATGATATGGTCTGCTCCCATCTTCCTTCCTATGTCGGCCCTGGCTTTAGAAGGCTCTGAAAGGATCACCTTTGCTGCCCCCGCTCTTTTCAGGATTGCTGCTGCCGCCAGACCAATTGGGCCACCACCCAAAATGGCGACATTATCCCCTGGCCTTATGCCACCACCACGCTCGATCACCGCGTTATAGGCAACTGACGTGGGTTCAACTAAGCTTCCGGTAAGGAAAAGATCTTTTTCAGAATAGCGCCCCTTCAATTCTTCCAGACTCCAGACATACCTCGCATCCACTTTTAAGTACTCTGCAAAAGCTCCATCCACGGTAAATCCCAGCTCTTGCAAGTTTTCACAGTGGTTCGGGTATCCATCTGCACAGGGTTTACAAAAACCGCACCAGAACATCTCCTCTGCGGTTACCGGCTCGCCCTCCTCAAATCTCTTCATGGTCCTTTTGTTTATTGCTTTTTCTCCTACTTTAACAACAACTCCGGAAAACTCGTGCCCCAGAGTAGTGGGGAAAGCGGTTAGTCCCGGATAGAATATGTAACCTTCGTCATCCTTTTGAGCCATGTGCACATCGCTTCCACATATGCCGCAGGCCCTTGTTTTAACCAAAATTTCGGTCGAACCTATTTCGGGCACATCTTTTTCAACAACCTTCAACTTTGGATTTCTCCACACCTGACTGCCCAGATAGGTTAGCTTTCCTTCAATATCTTTTTTCCCTAATTTAAACTCTTTTTTAGGCTCCCATTTCGCATCCAGAACTATAGTTTTCATGTTAACTCCTCTCCATCCTGTATACTCTGCCCTGAGTTTATATTTTTTGGTTTATTATTTTTTATTTCCAGCATATTAGCCTAAACTTTCCCACAAAAGAAAATAACGCACAATTTAATTGTATTTGAAGCGATGCTCAATCAGTACTTAACCGGGATCCTTTTGATCCTCCAAAAGCTTCTGACGACCTATCCACGAACAAGCTAAAGTCTCGGAATATTTCTATTTATCCCCGCCTTATGCCCTCAAATAAATGCTTTCTATGCCTGTAATACACTAATACATTTTCAGCAGTTTGATCGTCTGTTCTGCCGCTTTTTCAACAGATGGCAAAGGCAAGATCTCAGCTGAAACAAATCCTTTGTATCCCACTTTCTTCAACGTGGAAAACATCTCATCAAAGTTCAAATGACCGAAACCTGGTGCTTTGCGATTGGAATCGGCAACGTGAACATGAAACAATAGTGAAGAAGAGGATTCTATGCTTTTGATGATCGAAACTTCCTCAATGTTCATGTGGAAGATATCTATCAAAATACCGACATTCCTGGCATCGATCAATTTTAAAATCTTCATGGCTTCCTCAACATTGTTAATAAAATCTGTTTCATATCTGTTTAAAGGCTCGATCGCAAATCTTGTTTCCGGCGCATAATCTGCGCATTTTTGCATACAATCTATAAATGTGCTTTCAGCTTTGTTCATTTTCCCGTTTATTTTTCCCCTTATTAATCCAATTATGACTATAGCATTAAACAAACGCGCAAATTCTATATGACTTTTTATTCTTTCGATCGCTCTCTCTCTACTATCTATGATACTTAGGCCATCTCTTAAATACGCTTGCCCAGTGCCTATGGCGGGGACTTCGAGCCCATGATCATCAATCAACTGGAAAATTTTCTGTTGATCTATTTCCGAGGGATCCGCTACCGCAAGTTCAACCCCATCATATCCCAGATCCTTCAGTAGCCTCAAATTACCATCGAATTTGCCGGTAGCCAAAGCTTTGAATGACGTTTGCTGAAGAGAAACCACAAAACTCGTTTTCATCTATTTGTAATATTATATTTTCTATTTAATAGTTGTGTGTGATCCGGATAAATGCTAAAATTAGACTGTGCACACAATTAGAATGTTATGTGGGTCCTGTAATACCAGAGTTTGTAATACCAGAATTAAGGTTAAAAAGCGACTTTCTTTGAAAACTGATTGTTTTAGGTACCAGAGTCTGAAATCTTTACCCATACATGGAAAAAATGAAATGGAAAAATTTAAGTAAAAGCGAGTTCTTATTATGATTGGATAAAAAGGTGAGGCTATGAATGGAAGATTGTTTGCAACATCGGTTGTGGTGTTACTTTTAGTATCTACCGGAGTAGGTGCTTTATCGTCAACAGCATCTTCTAAGAAACCTGTAACGATAAA
>Ga0209633_10003390_pt1 | contig 14738 bp, 11 predicted proteins | sample Cruoilmetagenom1_FD_187290 | JGI IMG/M metagenome (GOLD analysis project Ga0209633, IMG submission 187290) | Oil polluted marine microbial communities from Coal Oil Point, Santa Barbara, California, USA - Sample 1 (SPAdes) (version 2) | ecosystem: Environmental > Aquatic > Marine > Oil seeps ... | reverse complement strand
AACGCAACAGATCCAAACGGCGATGTTGTTACCTATAGTTATGAATGGTTGCAGAATGGCGTAGTTGTATCTGGTCAGACCGGCGCCAGTTTTCCTGCTGTTATGCACAAAAAAGGTGATGTCATCGTGCGCTTATCAACAGACGATGGTAGTTACCAAAAGGACGGGCATTTTAATAAAGACGAGGAAGATGAGCTACAAGTGCGGGCTTGTTTACGCGGTCGTTCCTATCGTCAACGACTTTATTCTGCAGAACGTTTGTTGTATCCGATGATGCGTGTTGGTAAACGTGGAGAGGGTAAATTCAAACGGGTCAGTTGGGATGAGGCCTTAAACTTCACCGCCAGGAAGATGATTGATATTAAACAACAATATGGGCCTCAAGCGATTTTGGATCAGAGCTATGCGGGTGCGTCTTATGGTGTACTGCATAAGTCAGATCAGATTGAGGGACTGTTGGGGCGCTTTTTAGGTGTGTTCGGATGTCGTACCAGCTCATGGTCTGTACCGTCTTATCAGGGCACTACAACCAGTTCAAAATGGACATTTGGAACCATTGAAGATGGAAACGAAGATGATGCCTATGCACATTGCAAATTAATTATTATGTGGGGCTGGAACCCGGCGTATACCTTTCACGGTGGCAATACATTCTATTATATGCGCATGGCAAAACAACGCGGTTGTAAGTTTGTGCTGGTCGATCCGCAATACACCGATTCCGCTGCGGCTTATGACGCCTGGTGGATACCCATCAAGCCCAATACAGATGCGGCAATGATGGCGGGTATGGCGCATTATATTTTTACCAATAATCTGCAAGACCAGGAATTTATTAACAAGTTTACCCAGGGAATGGATGCTGGAACGATGCCGGGTTGGACAAAGAATACACCCAACGGTCAGGAAAATTTCAAGGATTATATTCTGGGTAAATACGACAAGATACCCAAAACTCCAAAATGGGCAGCTGAGATCTGTGGTGTTAAAGCAGAAGATATTATCAAGCTGGCAAAAATGTATGCGACTACCAAACCAGCTGCATTGAAAGCCTCATGGGCTCCGGGTCGTAACGCTTACGGCGAACAGTACAGTCGCATGGGTGCGGCTTTGCAATCCATGACGGGTAATATCGGCATTTTAGGAGGCTGCGCTGAAGGTGTTGGTAAATCCTGGCACGCCGAAGGCATTGCCTATCCTTATGATGAATACGCCAATAAATGGTGGGCTTCCATCAAGTCTGATCGCTGGGCGCATATTGTGAATAATTATCCCAATGTAAAGCGTGAAGAAGCCGGTTTATGGCCACGAAATGACAATCTTGATGGTGTCGTACCGAATATTCGTGCCATATTCTGGCAGGGGTCTGACTGGTTTAATCAACTCACCAATATCAATAAGGAAATTGAAGCGATACACAAGCTGGATCTGGTGGTTTGTATGGATTCAACCATAACGCCGTCAGCGATCTATGCGGATATTGTGTTCCCTATCGCGACTCACTTTGAACGCCATGATGCGGCTTTGCCCTGGTACAAAGGCCACTACTATATTCATCGTCCCAAGGTGATTGAACCCATGGGAGAGAGTAAAACAGACTTCCAGGTATTTACTGAATTGTTAAGACGCATTGGTGGCCCACGAATGGCAAATACTTTCAACCCCAGAGCGGGGGATGACTATTTCTTTAATCCCGATAAAGTAGATGAGTCCTATTTAAAAGACTGGTGGGATAATAAAGTCATGGGACATCAAGGCGTTAAAATGTCGTGGGAAGACTTTAAAAAGCATGGAGTTTATAAATTTAAATTTGACCATCCCCATGTTGCTTTCGAAGACCAGATCAAAAATGGCAAACCATTCCAGACAGCCTCAGGAAAAATTGAAATCCTTAATGGTGAACTGGCGGGTATCAGCGACTGGACAAAAACCAAGTACGGATATCATGTACCTTCCATTCCAAAATGGATCGAACCGTTTGAGTATCTGGGTGACAAGGAAAAGGTCAAGAAACATCCCTTCCATTTGATATCCCCACACCCAAGGTGGCGTACACACTCCATCTACAACAACTGTACCTGGTTACGGGAAACCTACGAGCAGGAAGTCACGGTCAACGCCGGTGATGCCAAAAAGCTGGGTATCAAAACAGGTGATGTGGTTGAGGTCTGGAACGACCGGGGAAAAGTGGTTGTTCCCGTCTACGTGTCAGAACGTTGTATGCCGGGCGTACTGGTGATCTACGAAGGTTCATGGCATGACCTGGATGAAAACGGTGTAGACCGTTCGGGAAATCCCGATATGTTGACAGCTGATGAACCCAGTCCAGCAGGTGCGTTCGCGTATAACACGGTACTGGCAAGCATCGAGAAAACCAAACTTAATCATCGTCCCGGTTGGGATGAACTGGCAACCTCACGTGCTCATGTGTTCAGACGTGACCTTTAATAGAAACTCGAAAGGAGAAATTAAAAATGGCTAAGAAACTGGACGCAGATCAAAAGGCTGTCATCAAAAAAGCCGTCAAGCGTAAGAAAAAAGAAGTGTACACGCCGGTTGTTCCCGATATGCAACTGGGCTTTATTCACAACAACGTGGATTGTATCGGTTGTCGTGCTTGCGAAATTGCATGTAAGGACAAAAATGGCTTACCACCGGGCCCACGTTTTAGACGAGTGCAATATATTGAAGGCGGAACCTATCCTGATGTATATGCCTACAAGGTAAATGTTTCCTGTAATCACTGTGCTGAGCCCGCCTGTTTGCCGGCTTGTCCTACAGGTGCAATTTTCAAACGCAAAAAAGACGGAATCGTCGATATTGATTCCACATTATGTATTGGCTGCCGACGTTGTGAAGCAACCTGTCCATACGGCGCACCGCAATACGACCCAGTCGATCAGATCGTTAAAAAGTGCAATATGTGTGTCGATGAAATTGATGCAGGACGAAAACCATATTGCGTGATGGGTTGCATGATGCGTGTTTTGGATATTGGGCCGATTGACCAGCTACGTGCTGGTAAATACGAAACCAAGGCAATAGCACCCCATGAAAAGGCAGTACGGGCGGTGAAAAACTTTGCAAACCCCGAGTTGACCAATCCGTCGATTGTATTTGTTCCACATAGTAAAGGAGCACTCGATGAAAAAGGAAAATCTTGATATGGATGATAAAAGCGTTGATGAAATAGTCGATGAGCAGGTAGAAAAACACTATGAGGAATGGTGCGAAGCGGTCTCGCAGGATTTGTATCAGATTGCGGTGTTGCATGATCGTGAAGTGGATGAAAAACTGATTACTGCCTTACGGGAAGTGAAATTTCCTTTCAATCTTGGATTTATCAATGTTGAAGGTTACATTGATAAAAGTCTCGATAAGAACTCTGATAAAAGCATTGAAAAAGACAACGATAAAAGCATCGAGGAAGAGCAGAGAGATGTCAGTAATAACAAGCTATTGGATGCACAAAGTCTGTTTTCACTGACACTGGAAGCCTTGCCGAAGGAAATGGACCAGCAAGCACTGGATCTGTTAGCGGTTGATTATGCGGATATCTACTTAAACCATGGCATACATGCTTCACCCTTCGAATCAGTCTGGCTGGATGAAGATCATTTGGTTCAGCAAGAACCCATGTTCAAGGTTCGTGAATGGTATAAAGGCTATGGAATGAGCAGTGAAGACTGGCGACTTCGCTCTGAAGACCACATCGTTTTACAGTTGCAATTTATCGGCATGTTACTTGATCCGGAATCCAATTTCCCCGTGGATGTTCCATTGCAAAAGCGTCTCGAAGATGCCACTCAATTTATGGATGAGCACCTGTTGTTATGGCTAGAAGATTTCAGCAACCTGGTCGCGCAACGTTGCGGCACGGACTACTACGCTAGCGTTGCCATATTGACCCATGCCTATATCGAACAACTCCGCGATGCATTGGCCGATATCACCGAAATTTCAAGACTGACTGCCGAACAGGTACAGGAAAAGCTGAATAGACATCAAATGGTTGAGGAGCCAATTACCTTTATGCCAGGGGTAGCTGAGTCTTGGTAAAATTTTTGTAGATATTAAGGACTGAGGATTTAATTACCTACGAAACTCTAACTTGCTTTTTTGTCCCAGCTCAACTGCCCTCAAATCGTTGCGTAGAATAACTATGCGCCTCTTGAGAACAGTTGATCTGAAACAAAAAACTCTGCGTTATAGCTCCGCATGTTATTTAATCCTCAGTCCTAAGTTTTGAAATATGGGATAACAATTTTAGTCTCCTCCTTCCCATGTTTCTTTTTTAATTAATGCCACTTAAAAGGTGATAAATGACTGAACATAGCGAATGGCTTGATGACGTTAAAAGCAGATTTGACGAATATAAAGGGAAGGGTGGTTTTCAGGTTTTATTTCCTGAATACAGACCTGATTTAACACATGCTTTGGCGAACCATCTGGGTTTGGGTTTTTACGATTTTCGTAAACACAAGATGTTATCTGAGGGTTGGAGGGCTGGAGAAATTACCCTAGATGAGATGGCAACAACTTTACTTGAAGAATCTAAAAAATCAGGACTGGTAGTTCATAATACAGAAGCCTTGTTGGCCACAAAAAGTGAAAAGGAACGCAAACAATGGTATGAAAAGTTCTTCTCCATCGACTGGCCAAATCCTATTATTTTGCCTGTCAGCATATATCAGAGTGATACTCCTCGGGGGAACCCTCGGGTTTGCGATATTAGTCTTACTGAATTCCCTAAAGAGTCATTTTTGATGCGTCTGGCGAGTTAACGATTCATTATGCAAGGTGTAACTGAATGCAGGGTGTAACTGAAAAGTTTCTTACCGAGTTACGTATACCCGATATCAATGGTGATCGCTGCGTGCATGCGCATATTGAAACGGCTTCATGCAAGGCCTGTGTTGATGCCTGTCCCGAAAATGCATGGATACTGGACGATGAGTCGCTGGGATTGAATACCAGTGCCTGCGATGGCTGTGGACTTTGTGTTCCTGCCTGTACGGAAGGCGCGATTACACAAACTCAGGATTGTACTATCCGCGAGGAAAATAAAAATAAAGTACTGCTATTAGGCTGCGAATACACCGGGCTTGATGAATCTAACTGTAAATGTATCCATGCGGTAAGTTATAACGATTTATTGAAGTTATACCGAGATGGGCTTCGTCAGGTTTATGTTGCTGTTGGAGAGTGTGATCAATGCTCGCGAGGAAAGAATGAGCACTTATATAAAAGGCTGGGTCACATCAATCGGATGCTAAGACATCACCAGTTACCCCCAATGCATTATAACGAACTCCGTGCTGAAAATTGGCAACAACTTTGGAAAACACCCGAAAAAGCGGCACCGGGACCAGAGATGAGCCGTCGTATGTTCTTTCGAAGCGCGTTAAAACAAACAGTGGATACTGTCTTGCATCAATCCACTTTTGACAATACAGGTGAGTTTACTCCAGCAGGAAAAATTATCCCTGCTCACCCTCCAAATGACGAACCTTTCTATCCGGCTATTCCTCGAATTAATCCTGCCAAGTGTAATGGTTGTGAATCATGCATCAGGGCATGTCCACACAATGCATTAATGTTCAAGAAGGAAGAAAATAAGTCAAGTTATCAGATAGATGCGTCGGCTTGTACTGCCTGTAATATCTGTATTGATATATGCGACCAGGATGCGATACATGTAGTACATTGGAATAGTCAAAAATATTCTTCAACTTTTCCGATGATTTCCTTAAGTACTAAAAAATGTAGTTCATGTGGAATTGTTTTTAATCTTCCGGAGCAATACCAAAAAACAAATAATAGTGGTGATAACAACATCAATAGTAGCAATTCATTGTGTACTATTTGTAGCAAGATTAATCATCAAAGACATCTTTTCCAAGTGCTAGAATGACAAGCTCACGTTCCTTATGTAGAATGAAGATAATACAAAGAAGGAATTCAGAACATGGCAAGCATTAACAAAGTAATTTTAGTCGGTAATCTAGGTCAAGACCCAGAGGTCAAATACATGCCAAGTGGCGGTGCAGTTGCAAATATAAGCATCGCAACAACCGATTCATGGAAAGATAAAGCAACCGGTGAGAAAAAAGATAAGACTGAATGGCATCGAGTGGTATTTTTTAATCGTCTCGCTGAAATCGTAGGTGAATATTTACGCAAAGGCTCACAGGTTTATATCGAAGGAAATCTCCGAACCCGCAAATGGCAAGATCAAGGTGGACAAGATCGTTATACGACTGAAATTGTGGCACGTGAAATGCAAATGCTAGGAAGCAGGGCGGGTGGAAGTAGTGATTTCCAGCAACAAAGTTCAGCTCCTACGCAACAGCCTTCGCAACAACAAGCATCGCAGCCTGCATCACAACAAGCTTCTCCCTCAGAGCCACCTCAGAATTTTGATAATTTTGATGATGATATACCGTTTTAGAAGTTACCTTATGAAATAGTGTAACGTTTGTACATCTAAGCTCCTGTTTCAGGAGCTTTTTTTATGTCTGTTAATTTTTACTTGGGTCTATGTGTTCTAAATCAAGTAAACCTCTTCCTTTAAGCGTAAATGCTTTCCCAAAACCCATTACAAATTGCCCTTGATAAGGACGCAATCGAAACAATATAAAGTCAGAAAGTCCCTTTAATAAGCTGACTACATTACCAAAACGATCTTCAAGTTTATCAAGAATTACTGGGTGATCGGCGTCTTCTTTAGCTACTATTTCAACATCACATTGATAGCTCGCTCGTTGCCGCGCAAAAATTTGTCGCGTATCTTGTTCGTCGCGCATTAATAAAATACCGGCAGATGGATTCGTGAGTAAATCTTGAGTATGGCTGGCTAAACCACTGACAAAAATATAAAAATTGCCGTCGTTATCTGTTACAAATGGAGCGTAACTGGCATTTGGTTTACCCTGCTCTGTAAGAGTGGAGAGGTGCATTGTTTTTACATCTTGTTTGAGTTTTTGAAAACTATCATTGGTCGAATTTCTACTCATAAATATTCCTTACATTTGTGGTGTTGTAATGAACTAGTTTTTTCACATGGTGTCGTAAATTTGCTAGTATGGTGGTTTGGTTCGTTAAATACAGGATATTGAGGCATAAAATGCTTGGACTTATTAAAAATAATAAATTTTACATCTTGAAAAGTTTCGTAGTTCTTATTCTATCAGTTGTCGCTATTGGTTGTGGCGGCGGTGGAGATAAGACGACAACACCTAGTTCTCCTTCTCCAACCGAACAAGTTCTGAAAGGTAAGGCTCAGAAAGGTGCTTTTCTGAAAGGTGCAGGTGTTACTGCCACAAAATTGAACTCTCTTGCTGCTAACGATAGTCAAACTGTAAGCTCTACGGTGAGTGATAACTTGGGAAGTTTTAATATTAAAACGACTTGGAAAGGTTGGACAGAACTAAATATTATTGGCAGATTTTATAATGAACATTCTGGAGAAAACAGTGCTACTGAACTGAGTTTAATTAGTATTACTGAAATTAGTTCAGCTTCTAAGGATGTGAACGTGAATTTGTTTACCCATTTTGTAGCAACTAGAACTAGAACATTAGTTAATTTGGGGGCAACAATTAATCAAGCTTGGGACACGGCACAAATAGAACTAAAAAAAGAATTACAATTGTTGAGCAATGAAACAAATGCAGAAAAATTAGATCTATCAAATGGTGAAGGCGATTTTAAAAATGATAATGCTATTTTGTTATTGTTTTCGGGTGGCTTTATGGCAAATGGGGGAAACGCAACAACCATGTTAGCTCTTGCGGATGATTTTGCGAATAATGGAAAGTTTGATGGGAGTAGCGCCGATTTTTTTGACGATATTGGTAATTATGCAGGGGAAAATAATAATTTTGATAGGCTTTCAAACAACTTAAAAGAAAATGGTATTCAGAACCCGCCTGATGAATCAGATCTTATTGTTTTACCTAAATGGGCTAACCAACCTCCACAAGCGAATGTTTCTCCTGCATTTAAAACTATTGTTGTAGGTCAGGCTATTACTTTGTTAGCAGACTTAAGTTTTGACCCAGATGGCGATCAACTAAGTTATAGCTGGACGGGTAATGGGACATCTGCTTGTGGAAATAATCCTCAATGTAGATTAAATGGATTATCTGTTGATGATCATACTATTACACTGTCAGTAATAGATGAGCATGGAAGTCGTTCTAAGACAGTCACTTCTAAAATAAATGTTATAAATGATAATACTGGTACTGGTAATGAGGGAAATGAAATACCTGTTGCTCGTTTAACTGTTTCTGCATCAGAGGTAAGCGAGGGTGCGACTGTTGGTCTTGATGCCTCCAGAAGCTCTGATGAGGATGGAAATGATAGCGATTTAGTATTTAATTGGTTTGTTAGTGGTGCTAATACTGATCATTGTGCTAATAAAGCAAGGTGTGTGCTGAGTAATCTTAGCTCGGGTACTTATTTTATTACAGTACAAGTTAAAGATCTTGATGGTGGTTCAGATAGTGCTGCTAATGTAGTTTTGGTAAACCCTGACAATATTGCACCTTTTGCAAATGCAGGCGCGGATAAAACTATTTTTGAAGGTCAAAACATTAGTTTAGATGCTTCATTAAGTATTGATGTTGATGGCAATATTGCAACTTATGCATGGACTGATGGAAATACGACTCCATTGGGCCTAGAAAAATATGTAACGCTTGCAAATCTTTCAATTGGTACACACAATATAAAATTGACAGTAACCGACAATGAAGGGGCAACAAGTAGTGATTTTGTTAACGTACATGTTAAAGCAGTCGAATCAACTAATCAGGCTCCAAATGCGAATGCTGGGTTGAATAAAACAATTATTGTTGGGGAAAGTATCACCCTAGATGCTTCTGCTAGTAACGACCCAGATGGTAATATTGTAAGTTACCAATGGAAAAAAGGAGGAATAGTTACTGGTAGTTCTAAGACACTTATTCTAAATGCGCTTTCTGAAGGTACTCACACTTATACTTTAACCGTTACTGATAATGATGGTGCTTCTGATGTCGATAACATTACAATTGTTGTGACCTCACAAGAACAACCAATAAATCAAGATCCAGTTGCCAATGCAGGCACAGATAAGACCATAGCAGTAAATACTAGTATTACACTTGATGCTTCAGCTAGTACGGATGCAGATGGCAGTATAGCCACTTATCAATGGAAAAAAGATACAGTTGTTGTCGGTAGTGCTAAAACCCTTGTTTTAGATAGTCTGCCTGAAGGTGTTCATACCTATACCTTAACGGTTACTGATGATAATGGGGCTAAAGCTACAGATGATATACTAATTACAGTAGAGTCAGTTGAAGACTCAATTGTAATCAATACGCCTTCGAGCCAGAGGTGTACTAGTCTCGGCTTAGCGACGTATTCCTTTCAAGGCGGAGTAACGGGTACAGGGGCACTTACGGTACAACCATATTCAGAAAGTGATTGTACAGGGAGTGAGGTGGGCTCTCCTTTGGTAAAAAATGTTTCTCTTACTTATTCATTAGCAAATATTGTCACTGTTAATTCAGTTATTACTGCTGATATGACGATAATTGCTTTAGGTCAAACAAGAACCAGTAAAGTAACAATTGTTGATGGCATTGTTACTTTATAGAAAACAATATTTATTTGTTATTTATTTTTTTTAAAACAAAAGCCACTGTCACAAACCCAAATGTTGCAGTAACCATAACAGATGATCCAATACCACCAGCACAAGAAAGGTTTGTTGATTTGTCTCCTGGTTTATCTTGCGTAGTTTTACCGCCGTCGCTAGGGTATCTTAAATGCTCAGTAGAGAATGCGCAGGCTACCCCAAAGCGGCGTTTAGGGTTTGTAGCAAAGTTGTATTGTTGACGTAATAATTTACGGGTTTTGGATAATAACGGATCGTGTTCTGTTCGACTTAAATCGGCTACTTTTATTTTTTCTGGATCAATTTGTCCACCTGCACCACCGATTGTAATGATCGGCAATTTATTGCGTTTACACCATGCGATTAACGCGGCTTTTATCCGTGAATTATCAATACAGTCGATTACGTAATCTGCATTTTCATCAATTAATTGAGATATATTTTCTTCCGTCAAGAAGTCATCAATAGTTCTGACTTTACACGCTTCATTGATATTTAAAACACGCTCCTTCATTACCGTTGTTTTATCTCGCCCGAGAGTAGTGCTGAGTGCGGGTAGTTGGCGATTGATGTTCGATTCTGCAATAACATCCATATCTATTAAAGTAAGCTTTCCTATAGCGTTGCGTGCAAGAGCTTCGACAACCCAAGAACCAACACCGCCGATACCGATGACGATAATATGTGCCTGAGTAAAGCATTCTAAGCTTGATTCACCGTAGACTCTTGCAACACCGCCGAAGCGTCGTTGGAAGTCCTGTGGTATTTTATTTGTAATAGATGTTTTCAATTTGTCCTCAAAGAAAATTTAAGTATTATATTTTTAGTCTATCCCGTATAGTAACTAACAGGGTTATAAAAAGGGGATCAAAAAATGTCACATTCTGAGACAATTAATCATAACGCATTAAAATTTATGGTAGAAGCAGATGCGATTAATAAAGTAATAGCAACAGCGCATGCCGATAAATGGTCACTACTTATTCAATACGGTTCGGATGAGATTAAAACAAAGACAGTAATTGCTAAAAACAGCGGTAAAACACGTATTTGGCGCAAACTTGATACGCTTGCCAAGTATTTGTTAGATTTGGGTATTTATACGTTTGAAACTGATGTAAGCAAATACGACCCTGCAAAACAAACGCTTCGACGACCCGATAGTGCAGCTGCTTTAAAGCGAACTCATTCTGCGCATAAAAAGTTAGTTGAGCAAAGTAATACTGCATTGCCCACCTACAATGCTAAATTTGATGCTGATTCTGAAACTCGTAAACCTCAGGATGCCTCTCCATCAGAAGTGAGAGAAAGTTGGGAAAAACGTCGTGCAAGAATTCTCGAAGAAGCGAATCCTCGCGCTAAATAAATAACTTGGGTTATCCTATCTGTTGGTAATACAAGTTTTGTGGGTGATTAGCATCTGCAAAGAAGTACCAGCGTTCTGCGATTAAGCCCACGTATTGTGTAATCACCGCTAAAGATGCCACGATGAAAACAGAACTACTTGCTGGCATACCTAAACTAATGGCAAGTAAAATCAATGGTACGAAGAACGCAAAGATTAGGAATATATATTTCATATTGCGAACGAAAGACGCTTTTTTACCATGAAAGTATTCACGTGTATTAAATGAACCGCCCATTGATCCTTGTGCTTTTTGTTGAACTCCCGAATGGCGTATTCCAATTGCAGACTTTAGATCAGACTTTGGCTTAATTTTTCGGTTGCGAATCAAAGATGCGACACGGAATATCAAGCCTAATACAGTGAAAAGAATAGCCCAGCCTGCATAAAAAGCAGTCAATTCAGTATTCATCCATGCTGATAATGCGGTTGCAACGGTAAAGCCAGATGCAGTTCCAAGTAGTATAAAGTTAATGACCGTGAGTGGTGAATGCCATTCTTGTAAGAACTTAATACAGCCGTAAATCATACCCGTACACACAAATAGGGCGTAGGTTGTAACCGTTGCCGCTAAACCTAATAATAAGGTTGCATCAATTTCTGTACCGCCCGGCATCGTAAATAAAGTACCTGTTAAATTAAAGTAGTGGGCTGCTCCATAGAAGAAGATCGCACCCATTGCCGCAGGCAGTGCTATAACTTCACGTGAAAGCCACGATGTTTTCCATTTAGCCGCTGAACGCCACGCTCTTTCAGGGTGTCCTAAGTGGAAAAAGGATGCAAACAAACCAACGATTAATAATAACACTGCAACTGCACTTCCAATCACGTAAAAGTTAGAATCGTGCTGTTCAGGCATCAGTTTAAATTGCTGAAAAACTTGCCCAGTAAACAGAGCAAGAAAAAGTCCCTGGCCTGCGCCGATTAATGTTGTTAAAAATATAACTGAAAATGCTGGATGCATGGTAACTCCTTAAAGCTCCCCTCCCTTTGGGAGAGGGGTGAGGGTGTAAACGTTAAATCATATAAATTAATTAGGTGAGAATAATCTTTTCTCTCTTCTTTAGGTAGAGGGGGTAAAAATATTACCAAGAAGTCATATCATCAAGCGATGGCCCTTCACCCGGCGCATTATGACGCTTGCGCTCTTCTTTACTTAATGGGTTATCGACTCGTTCAAGCTCATCCATGTGGATTTTAATTTCTGTTTTGCGACGAGGTAAATAATGGTTCGCAGGTTTTGTTCCCCACTCTGGCATTAATTGATAACCGCCATTTTCACGAATGACTTTTGAAACCTCTGAATCTTCATCATGTACGTCACCGAACAAGCGTGCGCTCGTCGGACAAGACATCACACAGGCGGGTTTGCGCTCATTTTCAGGTAATGTTTCATCGTAAATCCGATCAACACACAAGGTGCATTTCTTCATTACCTTTTGTTGCTCGTCTAATTCACGTGCGCCATAAGGACATGCCCATGAACAATATTTACATCCGATACATTTGTCATAATCAACTAGAACAATTCCGTCTTCTTCACGCTTGTAACTTGCGCCAGTCGGACAAACAGGTACACAGGGCGGCTCTTCACAATGCAAACAGCTTTTAGGAAAGTGTACTGTTTCGGTATTAGGATAGGTGCCAATTTCGAATGTTTGGACACGGTTAAAAAATGTCCCTGTTGGGTTTTCGCCGTAAGCGCGTTGGTCTACCATTGGTCCCGCTTCACCCGAAGTGTTCCATTCTTTACAGCTGGTTACACAGGCGTGACAACCTACGCAAACGTTTAAATCTATAACTAATGCTAGTTGAGTCATGCTATTTATTTCAACCCCATTTTTTTACGGAAAGAGCCGGCTACAAATGCTTGCCATTTGCCTTTACGTTTTGGTTCCATGCCCGGTAATGGCTTGATTGCATCAAATTGTGGTGAGGTTATCTCTGGCTCATCATCTTCGGCTTTATAAATACGAACACGTACATCGTACCAACCTGCTTGCCCAGTAACGGGGTCGGAGTTTGATAGATGCTCGCCAGCATCATGCGCGGGTAATTCTTCTGAAATCACATGGTTTAATAAGAAGCCTTTCTTGGATTCATTCGCTTTTGGGTCAAGCCCCCATGTACCAGATGCTTTACCGATTGCGTTCCATGTCCAGACTGTTCCGGGTTCAACCGATTCAGAGAATCGACACATACAACGTACTTTACCGTGCATGGATTCAACCCATACCCAATCACCGTCTTCGATGCTGTGATTGCGTGCAAGAATAGGGTTCACATACAAATAGTTGTGTGTGTGAATCTGGCGTAACCATGCGTTTTGAGAATCCCACGAGTGGTACATTGCCATTGGACGTTGTGTTAATGCATTCAATGGGTATTTTTGAGTGTCAGTTAATTGTGATTCCAACGGTTCATGGTAGAACGGTAAGGGGTCAAAATAGGTTTCAACACGCTTGCGTAAACGATCAGGCGGTTGTCTGCCATCGGTTTTACCCTGTGCAGCCAAACGGAATTTTTGTAAAATTTCAGAATAAATATGCACATTAATTGGTTCGTCGTAGCGCGTCATATTGTGTTCTTGCGCCCAGTGCAAATAACCACGATTCCAGTTACGCATGTACTGGAATGATTTGGGTAATTCGTAGTGATAAACACAGTTGTTCTTTTCGTACATCTCCCACTGATTCGGATTGGGCTCACCCTTCATGGATTTTTCACCACTCTTGCCACGCCATCCCGCTAGGAAGCCGATACCAGAACCCGGTGCTGTTTCGAAATTAATCACCAGATCACGGTAATCTTTAAACTTACGACTTCCGTCTTCTTTAATAAAAGAAGGTAGTTTCAAACGCGTACCCATTTCCACAATCACATCTTGGAACGGCTTGCAATCACCTTTAGGTGGCACAACCGGAATACGCACCGAATCAACTGGACCATCATATTCAGAAATAGGGCGATCTAGCATCGACATTGCATCGTGACGTTCAAGATAGGATGTATCAGGTAGAATCAAATCACCAAATTCAACCGTTTCAGAATGGTAAGCATCAGCGACAATAATAAACGGAATTTTATAATCGCCATTTTCGTCTTTATCCACCAACATTTTACGTACTTCGGTGGTGTTCATGGATGAGTTCCATGCCATATTCGCCATAAACATCAACAAGGTGTCGATGGGGTAAGGGTCGCCACGCCATGCGTTGGTGATTGCGTTGTGCATCAAGCCATGTACGGACAGTGGATACTCCCAGGAGAAGCCTTTATCTAAGCGAATCGCCTCACCACTGTCATCCACAAATAAATCATCAGGATCAGCGGGCCAACCCAGTGGCATACCGTTCAAAGGTGTATTAGGTTTCACATCATCCCAACCCGTTGGTGGCTTAGGACAAGGAGGAATAGGACGTGGAAATGGTGCTTTATGACGGAATCCACCGGGACGATCAATCGTACCCAATAATGTCATTAAGATACTTAAGGCACGAATCGTATGGAATCCATTCGAGTGTGCCGCTAAGCCACGCATAGAATGGAATGAAACAGGATTTCCGATGATGCTATCGTGATCTTTACCCCAAGCATCTGTCCATTGGATAGGAAGCTCGATTTTTTGATCACGTGCAACAATGCCCATCTCGTGCGCTAGGC
>Ga0209633_10003389_pt1 | contig 14741 bp, 12 predicted proteins | sample Cruoilmetagenom1_FD_187290 | JGI IMG/M metagenome (GOLD analysis project Ga0209633, IMG submission 187290) | Oil polluted marine microbial communities from Coal Oil Point, Santa Barbara, California, USA - Sample 1 (SPAdes) (version 2) | ecosystem: Environmental > Aquatic > Marine > Oil seeps ... | reverse complement strand
TACCACCTCCAACTTGCGATGATTCAGTAGCTACCATGCAAAGTCTTTTTACAAACTTAGATGCAGAAGCTGCTTATTATATGTGGCCAATGGATTTAGAGCGCCACGAATATACGTTTACCTCAAGTGTTGACGGACAGATTTGTTCTCTTGGATATCAGAGTTATGCACAAACAACACCTTGGGCCTATGACAATGCGAGTGTCTCGTACACATTAGAAATTGTAGGAGGTCCATCAGTAACGCAAACTTTTTCGAGTTCGGCTCCTCAATATGTGTCTGTTTCGCCCTTTGATGTTGTGGCAGGTCAAACCTATACGATTCGTAGAACAGGTGGCGATGGATTAGACTCCTCATCGGGTCGCTCAACCAGACCGGCAAACTTTGCGGATGTTAGTTTTCCTTTAACTAGAGGGAACATCACTTTTACGGCATCAAATTATTATGATGTAATCGGCGACGGTGGACCTGTACCGAGTATCTCTATCCCTCAACTATTATTTGAATTTGTAGAAAATTAAAAAACTAACACATGAAACGAGCACATACAATTTTGACACACAAGGGAATGACTCATGGCGAACACCCTGTGTCACATATAAAAATTAGACAGATGAAAAAAAGATTTCTTAACAACCTATTACCTATTCTTATGTTATTTGCTGGTCTCACTATTATAGGACCTGGTTGCCAGCCAAATGACCCTACAAACAACTGTGATGAAGGTATCAGTTACAAACTAGATGGAACACGCATTAGTTTTGACAATACCTTAGTTACTGCTGAAATATTTAATGATGCAGCCATTGGTAAGTTTTATGATATCTGGACCGATGAAAATTCAGGATTTTATTATCACTCAACCATCACTGAAACAGGAGAAACAAGTCCTTTTAGCAGTGATTGGTTTACGACCAATGATGTCGCTAATATTGTCTTCTTGAATTCAAAAAACAATGTAGTTATTCAATTTGAAATTGATGAAGGAGCCAATTCGGTTAACGATCAAGTGACTATCTCCTTTTCTGGCACCTATGAAGAGAACGGAACAACACACAATATTACAGATGGGATCATCTGCACCACCATTGATATTGTACATTAATAAAATTATCAAACACAATAAAAATGAAAAAAGGTCTAAAATTAACAAGTACTACTTTAATCCTAATAAGTCTTTTAATCCTAAATTATTCTTGTAAAAAAGAAGATGATTGCACAGAACTCACTTGGTATCAAGATGCAGATGATGATGGGTTTGGAAACCCAGCCAACTCACAACAATCCTGTTCACAGCCTACAGGCTTTGTGACTGACAATACAGACTTTGATGATACTAATGCTTCATTAAATCCCGAGGCTACCGAAATTTGTAATGGGATTGATGATAATGGAAATGGAGTTGTTGATGAAGATGCTGAAGGATGCGGACTAGACGAAGTTTGCGAAAATGGTAGTTGTGTTGCTGCTACAACGTATTACAGAGACAATGATGATGATGGCTATGGAGATCCTAATAACTCTATTGTTGCTGGTAGTACAGCACCTACAGGCTATGTAATTAATAGTGGAGATTGTGATGACACAAACAATCAAACTAATCCTAGTGCCAGCGAAATACCGGGAAATAGTATTGATGACAATTGCAATGGTGAGATAGACGAATAGTAGAACAATACATAAGAATAAATATTCAAAATTATCTTTTAGAGGTAACAAAATAAGTATTCAATTGATTTAAGAGTATAAACTTTAAAAAAAATAAAAATGAAGACTACAATACTATATTTAGGACTGCTCACTTTCTTATTTATCAGTTGCACCGATAGCAGCTCATCAGACCCTGACGGCTCAGATGGTACTGCGCTCTACGCATATATTACCGATGGAACGGATTTTAAAGTCATCGATATTGCCACACCTAATGCTCCTGCTTTTTTGGGCAGTACGCCTATGCCAACAGGATATTTTGTGAGTGTATCACCTGATATTGCCTATGTTGCCCAATATGATGCCACAGCTCCTTATGTGAATTTTGTGAACATTAGCACACCGAATAATCCAAATTCGTCGGCTTCTATTGCTAAGAACAACACGCTAGCTTTTAGTTTACTAAGTGATATGTACACCTTGCAAGACATCTCTTATTTAACTGACACATATCGAGGAATACATGTCGTGGATATCGCGGGAACAAATTTTACTTCTCAACTAAATATGGGCGGTGATGCGATGAGTGTTACCAAAATAAACAATACCCTTTTTGTGATTGATCAAACCAATGGTTTACACAGTTATGATGTCACCTCTCCTGGAACACCTGTTGCAACTACTGTATCAAACACAACTGACGTTGACACAGCTTCCTATCCTGATGCGCCTTTTGGTCAACACCATAGTTGGGTTGAGAACGATGGTACGTATATCTATGTGGCAAATAGTATCGACAAAAAACTCAAAAAATTTGATGCTACCACTTTAGTGCTGATAGATGAATATAATTATGAAGGCTATGCAACTGCCTTAGCTATAAAAAATGGGTTTGCTTTTATTACCTGTAAAAACAGTGCTAACGCTCCGCTACAAAATGGGTTTGACGGCATCAGAATGATTGAATTAAGCACCATGACCATGGCAGATTTTAAAGTGCTGAGTAGAACTAGCGGTGTGGCCCTTCAAGGTGATTATGCGTATGTTACGGATGCGGACGGACTTCACGTTTACAATATAAGCTCAGGAGATCTAACAAATACGGCCACTTTAGCGACAGGTTTTGGAAACTTTATTGCCCTAGGTGAATAATCTATTAGAAAAAAATGATCTTTTAAGGGTAACAAAATAAGTACTCAATTGATGTAAGAGTATAAACTTTAAAACAAGTATAATGAAAACATTTAAAAAACAATCGGTATTGATACTTAGTTTATTAGTAAGCTTTGTAGTTTTATTCACATCCTGTAAAAAAGATGTAAATGACAATCCACCCGAAGAAAATGAATTTTCTGAAAACTGGGGAGCCATGGTTAACAGAGATTTTATGGGCAAAATAGTAGATGAAAATGATGACCCTTTAAGCAACGTGCAAGTAGAAATTGGTAACGACGTGACGACCACCGACGCTAATGGAATCTTTATAATCAACGATGCTTCTGTCTATGAGCGTTTTGCTTATATAACCGCAAAAAAAGCTGGATATATCGACATGTCTCGATCTATGGTGCCAACCTCAGGTGTAAACTATGCAGACATTAAAGCAATGGCTGAAGAATTGGTGAATCTTGGCATGGCAGGTACTGATAGCGAAGTAAATTTACCCAATGGAACGACCATAAAATTTGATGGGGCATTTCAAGATGAAAACGGAAATGCATACTCTGGCGCTGTAAGTGTTGCTGTCAATCATTTGTCACCATCTGATCCAGATGTTGATAAAAAAATGCCTGGTATGTTATATGCGCAAAATGCAGCTAACAATGAACGTATCTTAGAAACTTACGGAATGGTAAACGTAGAGCTACGTGGGTCAGGAGGAGAAATATTAAATTTAGCCAATGGTCATACTGCTGAAATTGAAATTCCTATTGATGCTTCACAACCAAATGCACCTGGCACTATTGAATTATGGCATTTTGATGAGGATAAAGGCTATTGGATAGAAGATGGAATAGCAACTAAAGTAGGAAACAAATATGTTGGAGCAGTTTCTCATTTTTCATGGTGGAATTGTGATGCACAGTTTCCAACCGTAACTCTTTGTATGACTATTGAAGACACCAATGGAAACCCAATTTATGGTGTACAAGTTGTTTTAACACCTAATGGAATGAATCCTCGGGTTGGTTATTCAAATGGAAATGGTGAAATATGTGGTTTAATACCTTCAAACAGCTCATTAGCCATGGAAATTTATGATCCTTGTGGAAGTCTCATTAGCACCAGTACTGTTGGTCCTTTTTCTAGCAATACAGATATTGGTAGTAGTACAATTCCAGCAGCTCAAACAAGTGTCATCTCAGGGACTTTATTAGACTGTAATAACAATCCTGTAACGGATGGATATGTTACTTTAAATTACAACAATATTGAATCATTATACACGGTCACCAATGGAAGTTTTACGTTTAATACGACAACTTGTGTTAGTATAAGTAACTTTACTTTAGAAGGAGTTGATCTTAATGGTTTTCAATCGTCAGATATAATGAACTACACCTTTACACCACCAACAACTAATATTGGTAATTTGGTTACTTGTAACACTATAGACGAGTACATTACCTATCAAATAGATAATGATCCAGCGATTACGAATATTGATGTTGGACATCAAGGTAATTTATCAGGTTTTATTATTTCTGGTGCAAGTCCTCAATACATTTATATTGATTGTCATAACCTAACACCAGGAGTTTACAATTCGCCTAATTTTGATTTATTAGAATTTTGGGATAGAAGTTTTAATGTTCCTACAAACCTTCAATTCACCTTATCAAATTATGGTGCAAATGTTGGAGATTATATAGATATGACCTTTTCTGGAACCTATACAGATACTAACAGTGTTGTAAAAAATATTACGGGATCAGTTCACGTAAAACGAGATAACTAATCAAGTAAAAATAAGATTCACCTGCCTTTATAAGCGCATAAAGGTGGGTTTTTTGAAAATTATTAAAAAACCTAATGGTATTATTATGAATAATAAATACAATCATAAAATAAAGCATCTTTTAAAAGCATTATTATTAATAGCAATATTAAATATAACGTCTTGTGACAATAATGACGATCTGGCAACACCAACTGAAGGTTTTACAATTGGGAATACTTTTTATGAAACACCTAATATGTATGTAGCAATTGATCAGTTTGATAGCGACAATAATGGAAAAGCAGATTATTATACCTTTTTCTTTACGGATGGCAGAATGACCGATACCTATGGAGACCAAGGTCTTGGATACGCACATAATTTTTCTACCACTATTACTAAACTGGTAAAATTGCAAGTATTTGAAGGGGCATCAAACCCTAACTTAACCAATACGATTTCAGTTGGAGAAACCTATATAGCATCCAGTATTTTAACCACTAGTCTTAATGGTTTTGGAATAACTAATTCTGGTTATTCTAAAGATTCGTTTGTAAGTTATAATTTACAAGCAGGCACTCCTATTTTCGGCAATGAAAACGGCTTTGATTTTACAAGTAATCCTTCTGAATCAACTGGAACTTGGCATTATGTAGGTATAATTGGCCCAACAATTAGCATAAATGCAATTAACATCGATACGAACACGCCAGCAAATAGCACAGCAGATGTTGATTATACTTTTACAGATACAAATGGCAATCAAATTACTGGACATTATCAAGGCACGCTAGGTGTCATATTAGATTAAAAAATAATCACAATTAAATTATAAAAAAATGAAAATAATAACACTAATTCTTTTAACCTTAACCATAAGCTTAACCGCATGCGATCCAAATGATGATATCGCAACACCGACAAACATCTTTACCGTTTCAGGAACGGATTATGAAACCGCAAACTGCTATATTGAGTTTGATGAAGACAATCAAAGTGAATTCAACTTATTCTTTTTAGATGGTAGAATGATTGACAATCAAACCTACCCAAATGGTGTTACTGATGACTATCTGTTTTCTTTAAACACCTCAAACTTTGTTTTTTACAATATTGTCGGATTTGCTTTCCCACAACAAGGGCAAACCTATACAGGTGGAGCAAGCGATAGTACAATTGGACATGGTGCAAATATCTTAGATTTAGGATTTACTTCTAACAATATTAATTTCGGACAAGGTCAAGATGGTTTTGGTACTTGGCACTTGCCAGGTCCAGTTGGCCCTTTTATCACTATTAATAGCTATTCTTTTGATAATAACACATTAGTGGGAAGCATTGATGTGGACTATGAGTTTACAGATGAAAATGGTATCACAATCGCGGGACATTATGACGGAAATTTAGGCGTGTTTTTAGATTAGCGAGCAGTATAAAATTAAACTGCCATTTTTTTTAGTACTTTGCCTTTTTAATAAAACGAGCCAACTTTTGAATTTAAAAAAACTCCATAACACATTATTTTTTTTACTGCTATGGAGTTTTTCTTTTGGGCAACAATACACAAACTACACGACTAAAAATGGACTCCCAAGTAATCACGTCTATAAAATAACGCAAGATCATCAAGGATTTATTTGGATGATTACCGATAAAGGAATGACTCGATTTAATGGTAAAACATTTAAAACATTTACCACCAAAGAAGGATTACCCACCAATGACATTTGGGATATTCGCAGCACACCAGATGGAAAGGTTTGGTATTTTTCTAAAGCAGCAAAATTGGGTTATATTCTTAATGATCGTGTCTATGCTTTTGAAAGTGCTCAGAAAGGCGAAATTTTATATCCTATAGTTATCAACCAAAATAAAAATATAGTGGGCTTTTCTGATGCGAATAAATCCTATCTTTTAAAGGATGATTTATGGGTATCAACCAAGTTGAGAAACACAAAACACCAATACGGAGAGGCTGTTATACATCAAAATGTAAAGGGAATTATTTATAATGATTCTTTGAACACACTTGAAATTAAAGACCTCCAAGATGTAACTCTAAAAAAAGATATAAGACCCACGATATTCAAAAACGAGCATCGTAGAGGACAAATAAATGACAGTTTATTTGGAATCATAAACGACAAAGGATACACCATCTTAAACTTAGAAAACTTACAATTTTTTAAAGAAGAATTACACCATCTAAAAACAAAATTCGTTCGAATAAATGATGTAAACCAGAACATGCAAATCTCAGGTCAAGATTTTGTAGCATTCATTGGCAAAGATTATAAAGTACATAATAAGGTTGAGATTCCTAAAAAATTAAAATCCCATTTTTCATTCATTGATAAAAACGACAACTTATGGATCGCAACTTTTAATAATGGGCTCTATTTTATCCCTAATGTACAAAGAAATGTCATCCATCAACTCGAAAATGAAAAAGCTGGAAAACTACAGTGGGTGAATAATAAACTCGTGGCAAGTATTTATAACAGCGGTTTTTTTGAATATTTACCGCAATCCAAAGAATTTAAACCTATCATTGAAGAAAATGATTTCATTTTCAATGCAGTTCATATAGATTCTTTACGAACCACTTACTTTATTACCAATAAAAAACTCTTTATTGAGAAAGATGGAATCCGTTCAAAAAAACTATTCTACACAAAAGAGAATCCCCTTGAGCTCCCTAAAAATCTAGTTTACCTAAACGGATATCTCTATGGGAACACTTCATTTGGTGTGGTAAAAATGGATCCTAAAAATTTACAAATAAAAAATGAGTACTATCAAAATGGTGTCAGAGATCTTATCTCTTTTCAAAATAAAATTGTGTTAGCAACGGCCAATGGCTTAAAAATCATTTCGAATGATAGCATCCAAGATGTCCAGCTAAAAAGCAATACACTAAATAAACCCATTGTTAGAATTCAAAAAATAAATCAAAATGAAGTAATTATCGGAACAGCTGGATTTGGCGCATATATATCTAATCTAGATGAAGCTCAACTACTTGAAAAGTCAGACTTTTTAGCGGTTCAGAATGTCTTTGTAAAAGACAATTCTATTTGGCTCGCAACCAATGAGGGAATATGGCAGTATACAAAAGAAAATAAGACCTATAAATTAAAAAGAAGGTATACTATTGAAGAGGGGTTATATTCAAACTCCTGTAACGCTATCAGCATTTTTAATAATGATTTGATAGTGAGTACAGATAATGGTATTAGCATTGTTCCAATAAACCAAACCAAAGAAAGCAAACTTCTTGATCTCTATATTGAAAAAGCTCAATATAATAATGATGACATTTCTGCGAATAAGAATATGGCGTATACGGCTAACAATCATTTAGATATTACCATTGCCATGATTGATTTTTCGACAACATATAATACTGCATATCAATATAAATTAACACCCATTCAAAAAGAGTGGACGAAAACAACATCAAATTCACTCAATTTTTCTAATCTTACTCCAAACGATTATCAATTACATATACAAAAAAAAGAACTTACCAAAACTTTCAATTTTACCATAACACCGCTTTGGTGGCAAAGATCCATTTCAAAAGCATTATTTTTTCTCATTACTTTGTCTGGAATCGGGTTTCTTATGTTTTGGCTTCGTCAAAGAGAACTCGCTAAAAAGACCAAAAAACTAAAAACACAAAAAAAATTAGCCGAATTTGAATTGTATGCGCTCCGGTCTCAAATGAATCCGCATTTTGTTTTTAACTCACTCAATGCAATACAGTATTATTTAAACGATAATAAAATAGAATTATCCGAAAAATATTTGATAAAATTTTCTAAACTGATACGTATGTTTTTTGATTTTTCAGAACATAAAGTTATTAGTATTAAAGAAGAATTGCAGCTTTTAAATGGGTATCTAGAGATCGAAAAACTACGATTTGGAGATGAGTTTGTGTATTCTATTATTACAGATGAAAATTTAAATACAGAGTTCCCTGTACCTGCCATGCTCCTGCAACCCATTGTTGAAAATGCTGTAAATCATGGTTTATTCCATAATTATGGTAAAGGTTTGATTAAAATACTTTTTCAACGTATTGGTGAGAATTCTTATGAAGTAATTATTGAGGATAATGGCGTCGGAAGAGAAAAATCTAAAGAAATAAAACAACAATCGCTCAATAAACATCAGTCCAAATCCTCCCAAATTTTACAAGAGCGTATCACATTACTCAACCATTCCAAAGAATGGAATATTTCTCACAAAATAACCGATTTAGATACAGAAAAAAAGCAAGGCACAAGAGTTTACCTTAAATTTAAAAAATTATGAACTTAAAAGCGATACTCGTTGACGACGAAGAAAAAGCCTTAAAAAGCTTACAGATAAAAGTGAAAAACTTATTTCCTGAGATTGATATTATCGCCATCAGTCAACGTCCTCTTGAGGCAATAGATCTGATTAAAAAACATAAGCCAGACTTAATTTTCTTAGATATAGAAATGCCACAACTTAATGGATTTGATGTTCTGCAACAATTTGAAAAACCTGAATTTGAAATCATTTTTGTCACAGCCTATAACGATTATGCTGTTGAAGCAATTCAATGTTGTGCTATTGGTTATATCGTCAAGCCTATTGATGACAGCGATTTAAAAACTGCTGTTGAAAATGCATTAAAAAATATAAAACTCAAAAATTCATTAAATAAAAACAGTACACTTATTGAAAATCTTAAAAATTCACAAACAAGTGATTGTAAAATAATCATACCCTCACAAAAAGGACTTGATTTTATAAAAATTGATGCTATTGTAAGATGTGAAGGTGAAAGTGGATATACTAGAATAATCTTAAATAATGGTAAAGCTATTCTAAGTTCCTATAGCATTGGGAAATTTGTAAAAATGCTCACCAATAAAAACTTTCTTTTGGTGCATCGATCACATCTACTAAATCTTAAATATGTTTCGAGTTATCTGAATGAAGGCTATATTACTATGGAAAATGGGGATAACTTACCCATTAGTAAAAATAAACGCCAAGAATTTATTGAAAAAATGAGCAATATATAGTTTAGTCAAAAAATATTGAGCATAAATCAATTTAGTAAACACCTATAATTACAATTTTCGAAGTAAGCTTTTTGCTTTTTCATATTCCTCAGTTTCTTGTGGTATTTGCTCCAAATACGTTTTGCAAGTTTCTAAATCATTTTGTTTCAAAGCATTCAAACCCAGATACCATAGGGCTTCATTTTTAAACAACGAATCTCCATCAGCAATTTTTGTTAAAACTATTTTTGCCAGATCATATTGTTCCGTTTCAATCATTGAAATAGCATAAAACAACTGCAATTCAGTATTATCTTTATAATATTCAGAGAGTCGTGACAAATGCGTATAGGCTAGCGCATAATCTTTGGTGTTAAAAGCGTCTTGCACCTTTTCAAGAGTTCCGTTAGATGAACCTCTAACACTTATATTCATTGTTGCGTGACTTGCATAATCAGAATAAATGGGTGTTTGGTTTTGAACCACAAAAATCCCTACTAATAACGCTATACTTGCCGCAACCAACCATTTGCTATATCGTTGCAAAGAGATAACTTTTGATTTTGTTTTAATAGAAGTTTGTTCTTTTGCAATTCTTTGTAAGTTATGTCGTAATTCGTTTTCTTCTTCTTGGTGACTCAATCTATGTGAAAGGCTTTTTTCAATTTCAGCATAAAGTCTTACTTCTTCAGCAAAATCAGCATTCTCCTTTAACTTTTTTTCAAAAGCCTTTAATTCATCACCTTTGAGATTTCCTGAAAGGTATTCGGCTATATGTTCATATTTTGGGTTACTCATTTTATAAAGATTTTAACTGTTGATAAACAGCAGATGCTTGTACCATTTGGGTTAATTTACCAATACACTGTGATTTCTTTTTACGTGCATAGGCATAAGAAATCCCTAAAGCTTCGGCTACTTTTTCCATCGACTTAATGGCAAATGCTTTTTCTAATAATTCACGACATGCTTTACCCATTTCAGCTAATTTTGATTGAAACAAAACAGACCTTGATTCATACAATTCCGTTTCAGCAGCTTGTTCATATACATTGTCACTAATAGATACATTTTCATCAATTTTTGTTACCTCTTTTTGACCTCTTTTTTTTAATACGTTTAACCAACGCCTTTTACAGAGCAAGAAAAAATATGCATCAAAAGGAGCCGTAAGCACCAAACCTTTTTCCTTAGCTTGATGATAAATAGTCACCAAAGTTTCTTGAATAATGTCTTGTGCCGCATCTGCATCACCACTATTATTAAGAACATATCTTCTAATTTTTGGCGCAAATTTTTGATAGATTTCAGATAACAATTTACTGTCATTTCGTAACAATGCTTCAATGTATCGTTGATCCTTATGGGCTTCTTTATTATTCATGTTTAGTTAAGTAGTTGAGGCTAAAATACAAAAATGAATTGTGTTTGTTGGAACGTCCTAAAAATATAATGATTGGTCGTGACAAATTGTTTCTTTATCAAATGAATTAGTCTTTTCATAGAATGCATCTTGCTAAACTTTACAATTTCTATTTCATTTGTTGCTCTAAACAATCTGAATACAAAACTACATTATTAAAATATTTTTTTGGGAAGAGAAAACCTGTGTTTTACGACTGTAAAATGTGGGTTTCTCTATTTATACAGCTATTCTAATTTCAGACTTTTTAAAAAATAATTCTAGAAAAGAGGTAACAATTTAAAAACCTTGTTGATATAAAGATGTAACACAAATAATAATTCTAATATTTTAAAACTAAAATTATGAAAACAACAAAATTAAATTTCACTAATCGAAACAATAATACGATAGTGAGAAACATCAAGAACCTAGCAGGAATCTCTTTATTAATTGCCCTTACAGTCACAAGCTGTAAAAAGCCAGAAGAGAATGAACCTAAAGCTGATGGCGCTGCGCTGGCAGAATTATTTGATTCAAATAGAATAGATGCTATGCAAACTTTTACAATTGACATGGAAGGTGGTGCCGTTGTAACAGGTAGTCAAGGCACTCAAGTGACTTTTCCTGCCAATTCAGTTGGACTAAACGGAGTTCCCGTTTCTGGAAATATCGAAGTAGAATTAATAGAGATCTATGACAGAGCTAGTATGTTAATGCAAAACATGCCAACTTCTGGTGTTAAACCAAACGGCGATCAAGAAGCACTAAAATCTGCTGGAGAATTTTTCTTAAATGCCACTCAAAACGGCAATCAATTAGAAATTTTAACACCTGTAAACATAAAAAGTCGTGGTGTTGTTCCTGGCGCATGGGAACCTATGCAAGTTTTTAGAGCTGGTGATGATGCAAATGACACCGATCTTTGGAGAGAAGCCGATGAAAATGAGGATGGTGCTACTGATAATGCAGAAGGTGGCGAAGGCCCAGGACCAAACGGAAGCTTTGTACTCTTTAGTGTTTTTGACACAAGTGCCTTTGGATGGACTAACTTAGACAGATGGTATAACTACGCAGGTCAATTAACTGATATTTATATCGACACACCAGATGATTTTGATGGTGACAATTGTGAAGTCTTTTTAACCTATGATGGTGAGGCTACAGCTCTTGCAAGAATGGATATCTATGACAGTGGGTTGGGAATGTTCACAGAACATTATGGTAGAATTCCTGTAGGGCAAGCGGTTCATATTATCCTTATAGCAGAAATAGATGATGTATTGCATTATACCATTCAAGGAACTACAGTAGTTGATGATCATATCGAAGTAATGGCTAATCCACAACCAACGACACAAACTGCTTTAGAAGCAATGATCAATGCACTACCTTAAGAAATTTGAAAAGAAAAAGTAAACTACTATATTTAATCTTGAAAACTGTGTCTTACTAATAAAGACACAGTTTTCTTTATATGTAATTTTTGTTACATTTGTGTAAACTACTAACTATGAAAACACTAGGGAAATTTTTACTCCTTACCTTACTATTTTTATCGTTTGTTTTCGTTACTTACGGACAACAGACAACTTCTGACACACTTAGTCGAACAGCTTCAATAGTACACAAAACAAATTCAAATCAAGTGCAATTTTCGGCAGATGCACCAGTCTTAAGACAACTGGCAGGTGCCCCAAAAGCTTACTACACCAATTTTTGGGAGTTTGGCGATGGACATTATAGCACAGAAACCAACCCAACTCACGTCTACAAAAAAAAGGGTACATATACTACACGACTATCTGCCACAAATAATTATGATGATGGTTTACCACCAACAAGCCGCCCAAAAAAAATTACAATTACCGATGTTTCGAATGCTCAATTTGATGATGAAAATGAATATCTATTAAAAAATCATCATGGATTTAGATTATTAAATAACAGAGATCCTAGCCCCAATCAAGAAATGGAGTTTGTCATAAGTTATGCCAATGAAAAAGATTATACCACACAAGGAAAACTCTATCTGTTTTTTAACGAATATAAATACAAAGACAAAAATTTCAACCTTGTTGATTCACGCCCATATTTTGGAGAAACTGAGATAGATACGAATGAACCAATGGTAAGTTCAAAGAAAATCAATCCTACAGATTTTATTTTAACCAGTGGAATCAATACCATATCAACCAATCTTTTTCAAGAAACTGATACCATCTACAAAAGCAATTTACCAGCAACACTACAAAAGGCAAAAGCTGCCTATCAAGATTTTAAAGTTTGGGAATTTGACAATTTAAATCCGAAAGAAAAGCGCAATCTTTTTTTGACATTCAAAACGACACCCGAAATGCTCAAAGACACCAGTGCCGTCATTAGTATTCGTAGTATTTATGTGCCAGAAGGAGGCGATATGCACCAAGTTCGCAACAAAGAAATGGAAATCGTTACGTCTCATGATCCGAATAAAATGGCTGTTTACAACACCAAACTCAACTACCGATTGGTTCGATTTAAACGTCTAAAATATAAAGTACGATTTCAAAACAATGGTGAAGGTCCAGCTAGTTTAATCAAACTCAATGTCGATATCCCAAAAATGTTAGACAAAGCTAGTTTAGAGGTGATTGATATGTATCCTAAAGTACCTATTTGTCCCGATGGCGAATCCGTGACTTACAGTTGTATAGATACCCTAAGAATGAAAGATAAAATCTCTTTTCAGTTTAAAAATATCTATTTACCAGGATCCAATCAAAAAGGTGTTCACGAAAAAGATTCCACTAAAGGTTTTGTAAAGTATTCTCTAAAATTTGGTAAGGATTTTCATAAAATTCGCTCAAAAAGTAAAACGGCCATCATTTTTGATAAAAATGAACCCATCATAACCAACACGGCAACTTCTCGATTTTCAACAGGAATTTCTATGGGTGCTCGAGCAGGATACAATTATTTTATTCCTAAAGATACTAAGGCAAGTGAATTTATAAGTTTCGCAGATGGAACTTTAGAGATTCCAGATGTAAATACAGCTAGTTCAGGTAGCAGTTATTTTATAGGAGCCACATACTCGCCTTACAAATCCTATAAATGGTATTACCAAGCAGAAGCTTATCTCGATTTTCAAAAGAACAAAACTGATAAAAGCTTTTATTATATTGATCAACAATCACTTGGTTTTCCCGTACAAATAAAAAACAGCACAAATACCAGTTTAAAACAAACAAATATTGCTTTAATTCCTGCATCTGTGCGATATAACTTGAATAGTATTTTTGCTTTAGGTGCAGGTGTACAAGTAAATTTAAGGATGAATGGAGATCAAAAAACAACAATTGATAAACAATTCTACGAATATGACGAAGCCAATCCTACACCAATATATGAGCTAGTTCAATTTAGAGAACAACGTATAGAAAACACTACTTTGGGTTGGAAACTCGATGATTATATACCTTTTGTAGGTATTACGGGCGGTATTTCACGTATTGGACCTAGTTTAGGAGTTCGGTATTTATATCCCATAAAAAGTGAACAAAGCATTCTTCAGTTTTATGCTATTTGGAAGTTTTAATTAGACAAATCTCTTGTGAATTGTAAAACATTTCTTTTTATTTCTTTGATTTTCATCGGATGTTTACCCATTCGAGGACAGGATTCACTAGCTGCTTTTTCTAAAAAAATAAACATCCTATAT
>Ga0209633_10003388_pt1 | contig 14742 bp, 10 predicted proteins | sample Cruoilmetagenom1_FD_187290 | JGI IMG/M metagenome (GOLD analysis project Ga0209633, IMG submission 187290) | Oil polluted marine microbial communities from Coal Oil Point, Santa Barbara, California, USA - Sample 1 (SPAdes) (version 2) | ecosystem: Environmental > Aquatic > Marine > Oil seeps ... | reverse complement strand
GGGGGCAGGTCACAGTTTATGTTGAGTTTATTTGTATATATAAAATGTGTTTGACGCATCTCTTAATGTGTCTATGCTCTGTGTTTGGGAATTATTATAATAAATTATTTTTAATCTATAAGCCCCAAGTTTATTAGTATCAATTATTGAATAAGCACTAATATTATATTGAGCCCCAGGTAGTATTCTAATAATTTTACTGCCTTCGAATAATCTAAATTGTTCTGTATTCTCCCAATTATTATTGTCAACATTATACTCAAAATAGCCATCGGTTTGATGTGCAATTATTAAGTGTTCTTGATCAAAACTTTCGTTAAATCCATCACCCAATTTTGAATAAAATGTATCTTGAGTTGAGTTTATCAAGGTTGCATTTACTGAGCAATAGTAATTATTGGAATCAAAACTAAGCGAGTATTCTGATTGAGTTGTACGTATTGTTAGGTTTTCATTAAAGTAAGATTCTTCATCTGCTTCCACATGAACAACTTCATTTGAACAACTAATAAAAATTAGCAGAACGGTTAATGATGTAACTGTAAGTTTTGAAATATTTGTCTTCATAATAGAAACAAATTTAGTTGAATGAAAAAGACTTTATGTTGAGCCTTCCATCATTAATAAAAATAATTTTATTGTTTGTAATAGGTTCAGTTGTTATTCATTCAAAAGCTTCAATCCATTTTCTGATACATTTTTAGCATACCATGATAATTCATTCATAGTCTCTGGTAAACCAAAATCTACTATCCTTCTATTAACCGTATGTACTGATAATGTATCAATTCCATCAGGATTGTCAAGTGTCGTAATAACTGACTCCTTCGTAGAAGTAGACACAACTACTCCCTCTGAGTCAATAATACCTCTATAATCAAAAGTAAAATCTCTACCTACCTCTAACTTGTGTTCTGATGTATAGTAAAGTCCTCTATTACTTCCATAAATATCGTTCCAATCGACATAATCCTCAACTTCGAAATTTCTTTGAACTCCAATGAATAAAGATTCTGCACCTGGACTAAGTTCTTCACCAGGTCTGAATATAGAATAAGAACTATTCTTTTCTAATCTATTAGGAAACATTGGGAGTTGATTAAAAAATTCGGTTGGCAATTCAGTGGTATCACTTTCTATGGAATTACTTTTCATAAATATCTGGAATACGCTTCTAACTTCACTCTGTTGGAAAAGAACCCATTTATCATTTACGGTGACAACTATATTACCAGACTCATAAAACACAGATGGGTCATATGATATCCCATCATAATCAAAATGAATTGAGTCATAATGTTCAATACGTCCAATATATTCAGTACCATTAGCATTAGTTAATATAGAATCAAATTGTAAAGAATATACTGAAAGGAACATTGTCTTAAGGGAATCAACATCCCCGGAATAGACCGCAACCGCATAAATAGCTTTTTTGCCGACTGGAAATTCTACATCAATAGAATCACTTTCAGTTGTTGGGGTAAGGGAATCATTACATCCAAAATATAATAACCCAATTAAAGTTAGAGCAACTAGTTTTACTGCTTTCTGTTTCAATAAATTATTCATGTTTGCCTTAATTTTATGTTCAAGATTTGTGAGATAAATGTTAACATAAATAATGTTAATTAAATTTTCAATAGTTAAATATTTGACCTTTAATACTCGTTGTCTTATTAAGACCCTTCGCTACAACTTTATGGTGGGCTCGCAGCAAGATAAAAGTGGGGCTACCGTAAACACTATGCCTATTGACTTCGGCAGCCATCGCCATTATAGAATTTGAAGTTTTTATAGGGATTGGTAAATCTAAAAAATGAAAAATGAGTTTTTTGAGTTGAAAATTTTGAATATGATTTAATCTAGGATTATTAATTATTGACTGTCTAAATCAGAATTGTCCATTGAAAATGGACTTATTTGTTCTTGATAATGCCTTTTCAAATCATTAAATTATCTTCGTTTTGACAAAAAAACACTCGAAGAACTACCACTTTTTGCACAGAGAAAACGGCAGTTGACTAAGCAATTTATTTTAATAATAGTAGTTTGTTTGTAATTACAGTATTATCAGAAATCAATCTATAATAATAAACACCACTACTTAATTTACTTCCATCAAATTCAATTTCATATTCACCACTTTTGTGTGGTTTGTTGATTAGTATTGATGCAAGGTTTCCCAATATGTCATATATTGATATTTTAACGTTTGAGAAGTGGGGAATTCCATATCTAATTTTAGTTATAGGATTAAATGGATTTGGATAATTTTGATGTAAATAAAATCTATTTGAAATAGTTTCCCCACTACTAATAGAAGTTTCATTATTGACTTTTTCTAATGACTTAAATGCAAAGATTCCAAAATAATTAGACACTACTAAGTTCATAAACCCGTCATTATCATAGTCATTAATTAACAAATCATTAAATGCGTGATTACTTGAAAAATTCTTACTACTAAATTTTTCATTAAAATTCTTAATATCGTACACTGCTAGTTTTTCACCAAATAGTATCATTTCAATATCTGGATGTGAATCAATATTCTTGAATTCAACATTTGAAATACTAAAATCAGCATTATAAAATGTTGTAAACTCAGAATTGGTTAAATCAAATTGAATTACTTTCTTATCATTAGTACCCACATATAGCTCATTAATTCCATCCTGATCAAGATCATAAAGTGTTAAATTTGCAGTGTATGTTTCACCGATTACTTTAGTCCATTCAATTGTTAATGTTGATAAATCTAAACATCCGACAACACCTATTAGAGTATTTCCCCCATCAGTATAACTAGTCCCAGAGAAATAAATATTATTTTTATCTTGCTTCTGAATTCCTCCGAGAACTATATCGTAAATTGTTGATACCTTTGTTTTTTCACTGGGAATTAAAAATTCCTTGTTGGCACTTATTAAATTATAGCCAATTAAATATCCACTTCTAGTACCTATAACTACTTCAATAGAATCATCTAAGTCAACATCTTCCGCAATTAAAGTATAAACTCTTTTTGAATATCCATCTTGAACTAATATCTTACGACTTGACATCAATTTTAAGTCAATAATATCAAAGTATTCCGAATTTCCAACAATAAGTATTGAATCATTTGGTTCCTCAAATGAAAATATATCGTGAGTGTGAAGATAGGAATTATTCATGTCTGGATATAAAAATGAAATAGAATCAGATAAGTTTGAAAATTCGAATAGAAAATGACTTGAAGAACAATAAATCCTATCTGGTGTTTTGCTATATGTAGAAACATTGAAGAACCCATAAAGCTCAGTATTTTTCCACTCTAATTCATTTGTATTAAAATTTGTAATTAGTAAATGATCCTTTCCAGTAGAACAAACACCTATGCCAAAGACTACTTCAGTATCACCATCCCCATCAACATCGCCCATTGCAAAATTTGATACACACTCTCTAGTATGACCTGATAATTCTGTTTTTAATTGCAAGGGATTTAAGTCATAGATATTAATACCATCTTGTACTCCAACAACTAATTCATTTTCAATGTCATCATCAATATTTTCATACTTTATAGATGTAACTCTGCCAGTTTCAATCTGGAATAATGTGTCTGTGAGATTACTCGAAAGAGCAGTAATTTTATAATTCGAATAGAATAACATTTCTTTAAGTCCATCGTTATTAATATCAATTAAAGTTACGTCAGATACATAGTATGGATACTTTAAATCGAATTTGTTCTCGATCTCAAGTTTATGAAAATCAAATATACTGCCATCGCCACAAATAATTTCTGGATTTTTATCAGAGTCAATATTTCCAACTTCAAGATAATCTCCCCCTATAGATCTTCTAATGCTGCCCATTTGCTCCGAGAAATACAATTCTTCGAAGTTAGTTTCATTTAGAATAGTTAAAAAATCAGAACCAATCACAATAATTTCCATGTTTCCATCAAAATCCAAATCAACAACTTGACAACTATTTGGTACGCGACTATCTATCTTGTCAATCTTATATTCAAATAGTAATTCAAAACTGTTTGCATCATAAATTTGAGCTAACCCATCAAGTGCAATCATTAGAAGCTTAAAATTTGTTCCATCATTGTATAAAGTTGCACAAGTAATATCTCCGCTGTGATAGGCTGAATGGTTATTGTGAATGTCAGTATATCCGGTAATCATATATTTATTGTAATTGTATTCGAGTTTAATTCCGCCATTTTGACCAACCAATATTATCTCGTCAATATTATCATTATTTAAATCAATGGTTTCTATAAGATGACTTCCAATACCTTCACCTAACGATACTAACTGCCAATCTTCACTAACTAATTGTGCATGAAGTAAATTAACAGATAATAAATACAATAAAACTGAATAGTGTAAAATTGTTTTATTCATAACACGAAATCCTATTTTTATTATCTTAAGGAGTTGCCGTTAAGCCGTCTGTCCCCAAAGAGGGGAAACAAGTAAAACTGCACAACAAGATTTTTGCATACTATACTTAATTTATAGAACAAGCATTGTTTGCTGGTTAGCTTATATTTTACTTCCCCAGTTTTTTCAACAATTTATCTTAAAAACTTCTAGTTAACTTTGTACAAATTCCACCAACCGACGACGGTCGCCTTGAGTGACTGGTTTACAGTTTTATAAATTGACAACCCATGATTGTGTTTCACCTCTACGCTCAGTTGAGAATACAATTTTAGTCCCGTCGGGTGAAATATTAAGTCTATGAATATTACTAGGATATGTAGTTATTTGTTTCTCTATGCCATTCAAGTTGACAAATATATTAAGGAATCCGTTTTCATCTCTTTTAGTAAATCCATAATCCACACCATTTGGGAAAAACTTAAAATATTCATACTCCACATCAGCAAGAAATATTTCGCTTTCTTTTGTTTGGTAATTATATTTAATAATCTCATTCTCATAACGTATATTTATGTATATCAATTCATCAACTGGATTAATTGAGTAGCTACTTATAGAGATATCCCTATTATTAAATAATGTATCTATTTCTTGTGTTTCTAAATCAACAATCAATAGTCTATCAGATCCATTGTAACTACCGGAGTTTGGATCTTGGTGGGTCAAAAATTTATTTGTCTTGGGGATTCTAATCGGGTTGCTATCCCATAAATATGCTTTTGTTTCATATTCAGTACTGATCATAGTTTGTAAATCTTTTATAACAATTTTTGAAAATTCATTAGTTTTTCTTAGAACATAGACAAGTTTATTATCATCCAATAACTCAAATAGACTTGCACCAACATGATATGGTAAATTATCAAATGATTCGATTTCTTCATATCCTTCACCATCTGCATTTGTCCGAGAAATAGCATTATTGTCCCTATACGACCTATAATAAATCCATATTCCTTCATTTGAGTATTGTGGTGAAGAGTAATTAATTTCAGGTCCGGTTAACTGTCTTGACGTGAATTCAGGTCTAACTTCCGAACTACTATAACTTACTTCAGTGGTAGAATTATAAGTGAATTGAACATTGAGTTCGCTTTCAAGGTCAGCCATAAAATTAATGTAATAAGGGACTTTCGAGCCAACTTCTATTATTTTTTTACTCCAATATTTTTCATGATGTCTAAATTTATGCCCTGGTTCTGAACTCCTAGAATCAATTCCATAATCTGTCGAGACATCTCCAATTTCACAATTATATGAATAATAAGACATGGCACCTTTCTCCTTAAGGTGGGTAACTACTGAATAGTAGTGACTTATGACAGGATATTTAAACCCAGGAGTATCTTCGTAAATTATTTTAACAGCAAGAGAGTCAATAACTAATAAATCATCTAGAACAATAGTTGGATCATTAATGTTCTCATCGGAACAATTCACTAAAATAATAATTATGGCCAGTAACAGAACTTGAATGTTTTTTTTCATTAGCAATTTAATTCCTTGGTTTTAGTTATTGTTTATAAACAAGGCCTTGAGAGGTTATATTATTACAAATAATTTTATAACTCCTCCATAAATCATTTTAGTAAAATCATCTTTTTGGTTTGAATAAATTCTTCAGTGCTAAGTCTATAAATAAAAACTCCAGATGAAATGCCGGCAGCTTTATAATCAATACTATGAGTTCCTTTAGGCAGTTCTTCATTTATTAATACACTTATTCTTTGTCCAAGAATATCAAAAACTTCAAGCTTGACTTGTGTTTCACTTGACAACATAAAATATATTTGAGTACTAATATTAAATGGATTTGGGAAATTTTGGAACAGTTCATATTTGTTAGGACTACTATAATCTACCGACTCTACCTTACTGTAATGGGCTTTCATTTTATAATATTCAACGCCCCAACGAGAATAACCATCTGGACCCGGATAAGAGAATGAGTAATTCCCCGGCTTCCAACCATTATCCCAGATTTCTGCTATACCATCAACAACATTACCATCTTCATTATAATTTCTAAATCTTCTGTATTTACCTTCCCACTCTTCATTGATCCATTGTTTATAGATATAGTAAGTTTCTTTTCCATACTCATCATATTGGTATTCATAAAAATAAATGTTCTGCGGATTTTCGTTATTAAGTGATTCTGAAAGTAATGTTAATTCTTGGTGATTATCATTATAACTATGGGTTTCTCTCCAACTATTTTCTAGTACTCCTTCTCTCCAAACAAAATTAGTACTAATAAAAATATTACCCATCTCATCATATACACGTTCTAAACGAAAAGAATTATTCCAAGTACTATCTTCCCACTCTCGAAACAAGAAAGTCTTTGTATTTCCATTTGGGTAATATTCATAAGAAAATAAATATGAATTTATCCATTCATCATTCTCCCAAACTTGAGTCTCTCTTTTTGTTAAATTGCCTGTTTCGTCAAAGTAGTTTACGTATCTATCTCCATAAGTCCTTCTTCCTTGAGCAACCACTTCATAATTATATGAAGCTATTTTATTCAGAGAAGTATAAGTATAACTTGAAGTTGAAATATGACTTAATTCCCCATGCTCCCAGCTTTCACGAAGATCCAACACTAAACTATTATCGTTATCATACTCCAAAATTCTTTTATATGAATAAACCCAATTGCCGTTTAGCCAATTCTCTATACTAAGTAGGGATTCAGAACCAAAATCATTATACTCATGAGTAATACGACGTTGATTATACCAATCGTTACCATCATAGCCTTCCTCAAAATATCTATGACTTCTGCCATCTTGATAATAATCATATGTCGAGCGGTAATTCCCCACCCAATTATCAATCAACCAATCTTCAGATAATCGATAAGCAAATCTAAGATTAAGATCGTAAGTACTGGTTGTTCTATATTTATTTCTCCACTCTTTACCATTCCAGTATTTTTTAGTTCGTGAAATAGTGTTTGCGACAGGGGAATAGGAAAATATTTGTTTTGTTGTGTCTAAATTTTGGGAGTCTAAGTTTGTTACATCTTCATTGAAGGATACTAATTCGATTAATACTACACTATCTAATTGAGTCATGAATGTATTATTTTCTTTCCGAAGGAGATTATTTTGAATTTGAGCATCCAAAAATTCCGGTTGTTTCTCTTTGGTTAATAGCCTTTGTAGTTTTTCTGGTAATAAATTTTTGTGATGATCTAGATTTTGAAATTCTGAAAAATCTATTTTTTGTGCAAATGATGTAGAAAAAATAATGAAGAGGATAATAAAAATTTTCATAATAATACCACGTAGTTATTTTCTATGAAGTTAAAGTAGCATAAACTTAATAAAGCAACTATTAATATTCAGTAATTAAATTATTGCACTATAATATATATTGTCCTATTAAGATTGTTATCCTAATAAAGTAGATTTTATCATTTTATATTTCAGTTAATTCTATAGCCATAATATCTGAATCATTATAAGGTATACACTTCTAAATGTTAGTTTTAATTATTACACAAAAATACACTAGAAATTATATCCAAATAAAATCCCGATCTTAAAACCATTCGTACCTGCTGAAACTTCATCACCATTCTCGTTATAAAGATATATTGTTGGATCACTCTCAGATGTAAAACTACTTGGTAAAACATGAAGATAAGCTGTGGTTAAACCTATTAGATAAGAGTCAAACTTATAACTTAAAATTAAGATAGGCTCCGCTCCTATCAGGATATTATCATAATTATTTTCCTCCGAATTATTATTTTCAAGTATCCTTCTGGAAGTTCGCATTTCTAAATTTGAAAAAGTAATTGGGATTTTTAATCCAATATCTATATAAAAACAATCGCTTAACTTAATTGTTTTATCGAAATATGGTCCTACAGAAATATTTGTTAAGATTTGATCAAATCTTATTTCCCCAGTATAATCTCCATAATATAATCTAGAACCTGATGATGAAAATTCTGAGAAAACACCTAAATAAAAATTATCTATACCAAGGATGGTTGAGTTAACAAGAAATTGTAATTGATATCCATAAAAAGATGGGAAGTTTTCAGTAATTGTACTATTTAATCCATATTTAGTCTTTAGATTTAGATGGTACTCAGTTTGAATTTCTTTTAGATCATTAAATGAATAATAATTCTGAGTTCCCAATAATCTTACAATAAAATTATTTTGTCCGTGTGCATAATTTAAACACATTATCCAAATTATCAGGCTTAGTATATATTTCATTTTCTACATATTAGTCGTTTAGTTTCATGAAAAACCCATAAGAGGATATCAATGAAGAGTTTACTAGATGGCACGTCATCCAACTATCTGTATCACCATTAAAAAGTTTTAATTCTTTTTCAATGATACCAGTACTTATATTATAAATATTGTATTTCGACGAATTCTCAATTCTTGCACCTAACAAACCAGTCTTAGGATCTATAGTTATATTTCTCAATTGTTCTTCTACTTCAAAACTACTTATGAGTGTATTGTTCTTACAATTTATGAGACTAAAATTATTCCCCTCTCGATAAATATATTCTTTACCAGAATTTGAGAATCCAATAATAGTTCCCTCTAATTCTCGTAATAAAATAAATTTTTTATTATTAAGATTATAAAGACGAGAATTATTTACAGCTATATACTCTCCTTCGTCACTAAACTCAGAGACATCAAAATGATCAAAGTAGTAGCCGGTTGAGTCTTTAGTAATTATTTGTTTTTCTTTAGGATCCAATAAAACTAATTCGGGTGGAGAATAACCACCATTAGGCAGATATATACTTCCCACGTATAAGCAATAACCATTTTCAGTAACTCGAAAATTATAATTTGTACTATAATAACCCAATATATCATCAGTAAATATTACTTCACTATTAGATAGTAGTGTTTCAGTATTAATAATTGAAAAGGAATGAGTTGGATAATAATCATCCTGAATATAATTATTTGTATAACCATACCTTCCACTTTTTGAAATGGAAAAATATTTTGATCCAGTATATACGATATTAAATGAATTTGGATCTAGTTTAGTCCACCTATTTATATATAATCCATTATTACCATTCGTAAATTGAACATCAGTTATGTACTCTCCCCCTTTTACTCCTATGTAACCAGACATTGGTTTAGAATTTGATTGGAAATTTTCACTTCCAACAGAAGCTATTGAATAAAAGACCTCATTTCCAAACCCTGGTTCGTCTATAAAGACTGAATCATTTATTGATAAATCAGAAATTACTTCTTCATACCAATTATGATCGCTATTATATTCTGATGCTCTTAGTAAAACATAATTATTCAAACTTGCATGATATTTTGTTTTGTTCCAACTAATTTTAATTCGCGTATCATCAATTGCTTGGACAGATTTTATCTGAGCTGGAATATCTTCATATATTTTACTTTCACTAAAAACATCATGACCTCCAAAAACATATTGAACTCTATAAATATAGGAACCACCAACATAAGCGCTATCAATCCATGAATTTACATTACTATCATATATACTGGCAGCTCTTATTTGATTATACTCCCGACCATTAATAATTTCAGCCCGAATAATAAATAATACTTTAAAATCTAGCAGTGGAAGTTTTTCCCAGGTTAATTTTAATGCTCCTTCAAATTCATCTATTGATAGTATTTTAAAAGGAACTTCAAATAAGTCATTCCTTATCCATATTTTTTTAGAAAGAGTTGACACTAAATATTCTTGTCCAAATTTATTCGCTAAACTTCCACTTTCAGAATTTACCCAAACCTCTAAAGAAATATCATGTAAACCATTTATATAATATCTGGTATTGAAAAAAATACTTTTTAGATCAGTAGTAATTTCAACAAGACTTGAGTCAACATAAACCCTAATACTAGTTAGATTTTTCCCATTCAAGTCAATTGAATAATTAAAATGGACAATACCAGCAGCGTACAGTGTATCTTGACTTGAATTAAAATCTAAAGTGCTTACTATTTCATCTGGAATAATAGTTGTATACGGTTCACCTTCATGTGAATATGTCAGGCTATCACACGCTCCAACAAAAATTATTAGATAAATTAGAATTAAATGTCTATAAATCATATATTTATACTATTTAATTGAATATTATTTATTCTTAATATAAAATTTAAGTTTTTCAATTATTAAAAACCAAATTCAAGTAACCATCTAAAATCAAAAACTTTCTTATGGCTCTCTGGTTGTTCATAATCCCTATTGATTCCATATATGAAATTGAAGCATATTGAGCGAAAGACTCGTTAGGATAATACTCAGGGAAGAACATGACTGTATGCGGAAACCATTGATGAGCAACTTCGTGTGCAATTATAAAATGACTCTTATCATCAATATTATTTATTATATCTGAACTTAAAAACATTTGTCCTTCATGTGCATATCCACCTCTTCTTTCGGTTTCAACAATTTTGAATTCATTAAATGGATATTTACCAAATCGTTCTTGATAATAATTTAGAATTCTACCGAATAAAGAAACAAGAGTATCATTTTTATTTTTATGCTCAGGATACAAGAAGGTTTTTATATGAATATTATTATGGGTTTGTTCTTGCATAGTGTAGTTTGCTGCACAAAGACTAAAATTACTTTTAGCTATGTCCGATTTGTAATTATAAATCAATTTATTCTTGACTGTATCAACGGCTATTAAATCTCCAACGCTAACAACTGTTATACTATCCGGCACAGTGATTTTTGCATTAAAGGTTGCTTGCCCGTAAAACTAACACCTTCAAGCCAAGGGAAAAATTTGATTCGACTAATAGCCAAGAGTTCTTATTGTCAATTCTATTTGAACATTACCAAAGAATTCACCTTCATAGTTAACCTCAATTTAATGTGTTCATCTTGTTGCATGGGATCGGTTAAACTTATTACTTACTTCCCATCTATTTCGTTATAAATAAGTTCATTCCCAATAGAATCAGTAATTGATTCAATCTCATCAAAAGTAAGCTAAATATTAAGTTTGTCAATAGAGTTGGAGTCAAGTGATTTAATAGTAACAATTGATTCCGCAATAAATTTGTGCTGGGTTGATAATAATTCTAAATTTAAATCATAGTGTGTTATTTTTAGATTTTGAGATAATAAGATCGATGAAATGAATAAAAGAAAACCTACCTATTCAAGTGTAAATTCATAAATTCTCCAACATTTATAGGCTGTATAACGTCACTACTGATAAGTCTTCAGTCCATATTATCAATGACAAAATTAATAATTTGAAGCATGGTTTAATTTGCATAAGCAGGTATGGCACTTTTTATTTTATTATTATGCACTCAAAGTAACTTTTTACAATTTTCCATCATCAACCACGGTGGTTGCCTTGAGCTATTTGTTCGGGTCATATTAAACTTTAATCTATTGAAACATTGATTCCTACCCCTAATACACCATCAATCATATCTCTAAGTTCTTCTCTAAGGTAGATACGGTAAAATATCTTTGGAGTAATTACATCACCTTTCCATTGCCCTCCAAAGTTCAGAGAATGAATTAAGCGATCTTCAAAATTATCAACAGCTTGTGTAACTATTCCAATTCCGGTAAATTCAACATTTAAAATTATCTTTTCCATTTGGTATCCCAAGGCAAATCCATAATGTAAAAACACTTCTGTTTCACTTGTCTCACCTTCAGTTGGAACTAATATATTTGGACCAACCTCTAATCCATAGTTTATTCCATTTTCATTAGATCTGTGATATGCATAATTAAAATATAAGCCAAGTGAATTAGGTATATATTTTTGAATATAATAGTAATCCGTAAGGAATCCCCCGGATGCAACATCTTTCTCACCAGTTGGTAGAAACAACCCAAACGTAACTATTGATATTCTATTGTTAACTATTTCTGGATTAGTTTGCATTCCCACAAATATGTTACCAAAACCATTCTCATCATAATCGTATTTACCAAACCCATAATCTATTTCATAGCTTGTATTGAGGAAAGGGATATTACCAATTATGTTAAATTTATTACTTATTGGGATGTCAAGATATAATTGATAAATCCCAGATAAGGCTGACAAATTATTATTGTTATTATAGAATTGCTTTTCAAAACTAAAACCAATTTGATTTTTTTCAGTAGGTATTAATTGAAGATTTAGTGTTTGTGAAAAAAAAGTACCGAATGAAATAAGAAATAATAAATATACTTTGATTACTTGAGACAATAGGTTTTTCATTTTAACTCTCCAGTTAAATTTAAATTTCACTTTGATATTATTTTAGCTTTCTATTAGCCGTGTTGTCAAAAAGTTTTCTATTAAAAACAGTAACACTATACCAAAACGCCAATGACTTGAATTGTACAATATATTCTAAAATTGTTGGCAAATATTGTTTATAGCTTAACCTAAATTGCAAATTTTTATTACAATTTATTTTATAACTTCAGTCTAACTTTTATTTAAGTAATACAATTCTTTGAGTCATAGATTTATTTTGACTCACAACCTTTATAAAGTAAATTCCACTTGAATAATCCATCGCTCTAAATAATAACTCATGCTTACCTTTAACTTTGACTCCTGAAAATAAAACTTCCATTTCTCTTCCAAGATTATCATAAACAATTATTTTAACGAAATCTTCTTTTGGAATAAAATATGATATTATTGTTTCTGGATTGAATGGGTTTGGATAAGCATTATATATTTTATATTCAGCTAAAAAATCGATATCATTATTTATATTAGTTATTACAAATTCAATATCAATCGATGAAATAAATATTGCTGTATCTGAATGATATGAAGTAGTATAATCTCTCCAAATCTCAACTTTATAATTTCCTTCATTCAGTCCAACTACAGGGATCATGAAATCTTTATACATTGAACATGTTGTTTGTTGCTCATCCGTGGAAGTGTCTATTTCTGTAATTTTTATCAGTGAACCTATAAAGTCTATTTGGAATAACGGACTAAATGCACAATTCCCCCAAACGTTTACATTATAGACAATTAAAGTGTCCTTGTTGATTTCAACATATAAAGAATCATCTCCTGCAAAAACTCTTGTGTTAACAAGAAGTACAAAGCAGAAAAGAACTAATATTTTTAACATTTTTCACCATTATAATTTTTATTGAATAACGGAGTTGCTTAAGAGTCTTGGAGTCAAAACAAATAATACATATTTAGAAACGAATTTATTAATTATAAACTGAAAGCAAATTGGGAATCAAATTCAACAACTAATATTTAATTATTGAGCTTCTCTTTAAGGCGATATAACACAAAAACCACAAACTAAAATTACTATTTTTGTCCACCGATTCTAGAGATGGCTTGAGGAACTAGTATTCTACGACATATATTTTACCTTAAGAGCAACATTTTTTTTGTTTCGGCCAATTCATTATCAATCCGCAAGATATAATAATAAACTCCACTAGAAAGATTAGAAGCATCAAAATTAGTAAAGTAAGTATTGGGGCTTTGGTATTCATCTACTAAAGTGATAACAGTTCTACCCAATGAATCATAAATCCTTAAATTTACAATTGCAGATTTTGCAAGAGAATAAGAAATTATGGTTGCTGGATTAAATGGATTTGGATAATTTTGTAAAATTGAGTTAATGCTTGGCATAGATGAAAACTCATCATGAATCTCAGTAATGACTGAATAGGTATAAGCCCATAATCCATCATAACCATTTGCAATAAAAATAGTACCATCAGCTCCAACAGCTACATCGTTTGTTGGACTAACAGAATGACCTCTATCAACAAAGGAAGTATTTGTCAATGAAATGCCATTGTAATTATAAGCCCACAAACCATTGTACCCCCTCGCCAGAAAAAGAGTACCATCAGGACTTTCGGTTGCATTCGTGTGAGAATTACCACTATATCTTGTATGAGCTGTATTTATAAATGCAGTTCCATCATAAGTATAAGCCCACAAACCATTATATGCATAAATAGCGAAGACAGTTCCGTCATTACCAACAGTTACATTCATTGCTTTTCCATCATCAATATGAGCAGTATTAGTAAATGAAATTCCATCATAAGTATAAGCTCTTAGACCATCATGGGAATTTGCAAGAAAAATTGTCCCATCTGATGAAACTGCAATTCCTAAAGCTACACCATCATTGATATGTGCTGTATTTTTAAAAGAAGCTCCATCAAATTCATAAGCCCATAAACCGTTTTGAGTATTGGCAAGGAAGATTGTTCCGTCAGATGAAATTGCGACATCAAAACGGTT
>Ga0209633_10003387_pt1 | contig 14742 bp, 11 predicted proteins | sample Cruoilmetagenom1_FD_187290 | JGI IMG/M metagenome (GOLD analysis project Ga0209633, IMG submission 187290) | Oil polluted marine microbial communities from Coal Oil Point, Santa Barbara, California, USA - Sample 1 (SPAdes) (version 2) | ecosystem: Environmental > Aquatic > Marine > Oil seeps ... | reverse complement strand
CTTCGATGCCAAAGCTGATTTCGACACCCTGCGAACGCCCGATCCAGTTCCGCTGCATGGTGCGCACCTGCTCGGGCCAGCCATCGAGATTATCCAGCTCTTCGAGTAACTCATCCGCGTAGTCCGTGATCTTCATAAACCACTGCGGGATATCCTTGCGCTCAACCTCAGTCTCGCAACGCCAGCACTTGCCCTCGATCACCTGCTCATTGGCGAGTACGGTCAGGTCATTGGGGCACCAATTCACCGCTGAGGTCTTTTTGTAGACCAGACCTTTTTTGTACAAACGGGTAAACAACCACTGTTCCCAATGGTAGTAGTCTGCATTGCAGGTCGCCAGCTCCCGGTCCCAGTCATAGCCCAGCCCCAGACGCTTGAGCTGGCCACGCATATAATCGATATTCTCCCGAGTCCACTTCGCGGGTGGGACATTGTTTTTGATGGCCGCGTTCTCGGCGGGCAGGCCAAAGGCATCCCAGCCCATGGGCTGCATCACATTCTTGCCCAGCATACGCTGGTAGCGGCTAATCACGTCGCCAATGGTATAATTGCGCACGTGGCCCATATGCAGGCGACCACTGGGGTACGGAAACATGGCAAGACAGTAGAATTTCTCTTTGTTCGGGTCCTCGCTGACCTTAAAGGATTGCTCGGCCTCCCAGTAGTGCTGGGCTTCTGCTTCGACGTGTTTAGGGGAATACTGTTCTTCCATTGGGGACGACCAACCTCATTTGCTGCCTATTAATAAGAATGTGAAGCATAACGCAGGCCTCAAAGCACCCACAACAACAACACGGAGAAATGTTGCCTGATACCGCCCGATAGCATGCAGTTGATGCCAACTATCGCTATAGTAGCCCTAATACCAAACCAGAGGATCACAACATGAACCAGTCAACCCCGCCCAATGACAAGCTGGCCCAGGCCTATGACAAATTACTGGACATCATGAAGAAGGCCTGGCACGACACCGAGGACCATGCCCTGCCCCCGCTCAAAGAACGGCTTGATCAGGCGGCCGAAAAGCTCAGCGCCCTTGGTGAGATTACCCGGGAGGAGGCCGAGCATGTCGCTGAATATGTCCGCCGTGACCTGAATGAAGCAGCGGAGTTTCTGAGTGAATCCGGCAGGAGCCTGAAAGACCTGATGACCTTTGACCTGGAGTTTGTCGAGACCAAGGTGGCGGAAATGTTTGCCCAGATGGCCGACACGACACGCATGGAACTGGACCGGATTGCCGAGCGCGCCCGTCAGGTAGGAGAGTGGCATACGGGTGAAATTACCCGCATCGGCACCCTGCAATGCAAACAGTGTGGCGAACAATTACATTTTGAAAAAACCGGCCACATTCCCCCCTGCCCCAAGTGTCACGGCACTGTATATCGGAAAGTCTTTGCTTAGTATGACCCAATGGCCAGCCTAAGCTGGCCGGAAATACTGTTTATCCTGAAATGCGTTTCTATTAGACTGGGGCGGACGATGTCATAGCGTGAGCATCCATAACCTTCTGAAACTTTCTCTCTGGAACTCAATCGGGCAAGCACACTCTAACGCCAGAGTATGATTTTATATTCTGAGCTACCTACTCAAGCATTTCTTTGCTACTATTTTACTATAAATATTGTGGCATTGATTTATTGATGAACCAATAACCAAATCGCCATGGCGAAAGCTTCGCCAGGAGTGGAGTGAGGAAGGGATCGGGTGGTAACCAACAAACGGCATCTGACGTGTCTTTTCAATACGGTCTTGCTACTACTGAGCGCTTTTTCAGTTTATGCCGATACCCGTCTGACACTACGAATCAACGATACCAACGAACCTCCCCTGACCACACCACAGCATGATGGCTTTCTGGATATCATCGCCACTGAGGCCTTTGCACGAGCCGGTGTTAAGCTCCAACTCATTAAACTCCCCGCCGAACGCGCTCTAATCAATGCCAATGCCGGCATTGATGATGGTGACCTGACGCGCATTGCCGGCCTGGAAAGACTCTACCCCAATTTAATCCGGGTACCAGAAAAGCTAATTAACTGGGAATTTACAGCCTTTACCAAGGCAACGAATATCCCGGCGACATGGCAAGGCATGCGTCATCACATTATTGGCTATATCACGGGTTGGAAAATTTATGAACAGCATTTGCATGATAATACCCAGATCGTCACGGCGACAAACCCGACACAACTATTTTATTTACTCAGCCACGACCGCATCGAGGTGGCCCTGTATGCCCGCTGGATGGGACAGGCCTTGATCGAACAGCTGCGACTCAAGAATATCCATCAGCTCGAACCCGTGCTGGACAGTCGCGAGATGTTTATCTATTTAAATAAACGGCATGCTGCACTGGTACCCAGAATTGCCGAGTCATTACGCGCCTTAAAACGTGAGGGCGTTTACGACCGTATCCGTCGTGAAAAATTAACACGCTATACACAAGCAACGCCTAAATGAAAAAGCCAGGACAAAACCGTGAAATATTACGTTCCCCGTTGGCACGCCGACTGACCATTTCCATAATTTTAATCAGCTCTGCAATTACACTAATTCTTACCAGTGCTCAACTTTACTGGCTATATAAGACTGAAATTAAAGGTATCGAAACCGAACTGGCCCAAATTAAACAGGTACACCTCAAGGCTGTAACACAATCGCTGTGGGCAGCGAATAAAAAAGAGATCAAGTTACAACTGGAAGGGATTATACAAATTCCCCATATTACCTATGCCCTTATTCGTGACGGCAACAAGATATGGGGGCAGGCAGGCAGCCTGGAGGCAAGAAATGTTATTGAACAGCGCTACCCTCTATCCTACCACTACCGCAATACCACACAACAGATCGGTTCGCTGACGGTGATTGCCAATCTCGACGGTGTCCGCCGGCACGTTCTTATGCAGGCGGTAATCATTCTTGCCAGTAATGCCTTTAAAACCTTTATGGTCGCTGCCTTCATGCTATTATTATTTCACAAACAGGTAAATCATTTCCTGAGCATCATCACAAATTACCTGCACAGTCTGGATATACAGGAATTTTCACCACCGCTCAGTTTGCCACGCGCCGCAGAACATTCCCCGGATGAGCTTGACCTCCTTGTCAGCGTTATTAATCATATGCATGAAGAAACCTATCAGACGCATGCCGAGCTAATCGAAAGCAAGGAACAATTTCATGCCATTGCGGATTTCACCATTGACTGGGAAAGCTGGATCGATGCCGAGGGCAAACTGGTCTGGGTTAATCCGTCAGTAACACGCATGACGGGTTATACCACGAATGAATGTTATGCCATGCCTGATTATCCATTACCCCTGATTAACAATTTGACTGAGCAACAGCATCTGCGTAAAGCCCTGGTGCAAACATCGCGGGGCAACACCGCTGAAAACGTTGAACTCCAGATTCAACACAAGGATGGCACACTCTCCTGGATAGCCATGTCATGGCAACCCATCTGTAACACTCAGGGTCAATTTAAAGGTCACCGTACCAGCGCACGTGACATTGGTTATCTCAAACAAATCGAGCTTAACCTACAGGATAAAGTGCAGGAGCTGGAGCAGGCAGAAGACATCCAGAAACGTTTGCTAACCCAGTCTCAACAGGAGAAGGCGCGCATTACCTCACTGCTGGCGGCTATGAATATCGGCATCCTGTTTGAGGATGTCGAAAATCGCGTCATCTATTTTAATCCGACCTTTCGTCGCATCTGGCTCATCCCGGAAACCATTGAACTCACCGGCCAGCAGACCCAGGATGTGCTGAAATACTCCGCCAACGTACTCTCACACCCCGACCACTTTTCGCGTCACATCCTGCAAATCATTGGTACACACGAAGTCAGCGAGACCTTCGAGATTGTCATGGCCGATGGTCGCGTGGTGACTCAGTTGTCCTACCCTGTATATGATCAGGATGGTCGCTTTATCGGCCGCCTCTGGGTCTATGAAGATGTGACCCGCGAGCGGCAAACCGCCGAACAACTGATTTACCTGGCCGAACGTGATTCTCTCACCGGTCTGTACAATCGTCACCGCTTCCAGGAAGAGCTCTCACGCGTGCTGGCCGATATCGAACGCCGCAAGACCCATGGCGCCCTGTTGTTCTTTGACCTGGATGAATTCAAGTATATCAACGACACCTTTGGCCATCGCGCCGGCGATGCCATGCTGATTCGTGTTGCGGGTGAAATCAGCGCCCTGATCCGACGCAATGAAATTATCTCGCGAATTGGTGGCGATGAGTTCGCCATCCTGATGCCCGATGCCACTGAACGGGAGGCGATCCACCTGGCCGAGCGTATCACACGCGCCACGGCGCAAATTCCCTTCCGCTTTGAGGGGCAGAACCTGCGCCTGACCACCAGTCTCGGTATCGCCCTCTATCCTGAACACGGCAACAATACCGAAGAGCTGGTAGCCCACGCCGATACCGCAATGTACCTCGCCAAGGAGGCGGGTAAAAACACCTGGCGCGTTTACCAATATAACCTGGATGCCTCACGTGAAATGCTGCATCGTTTAACCTGGCATGAACGTGTCAGTAACGCCCTCGAAAATAATCTATTGCGGCTTCACTTTCAGGGCATCTACGATGCCAATACAGGCCACCTGAGTCATCTGGAGGCGCTGCTTAGAATGATCGATGAAGCCGAGCCAACACGCATCATCATGCCAGGCCACTTCATCCCTGCCGCAGAAAAGACCGGTAAGATTCTTGATATCGACCGCTGGGTCATCAAGAAAAGTATTCATCTACTGGCAACGACACCTTCATTACCGGCAATTGCCGTGAATATATCAGGCCGTTCTTTTGATGATGTCGGCATGCCACAATACATCAGCCGGGAGTTATCCAGTCAAAAAGTGGCACCCGGACGCCTGATGGTAGAACTGACGGAGACAGCCGCGGTCTCCGATCTGCACGATGCGCAACGCTTTATTGAGTCCCTGCACCAAACAGGATGTCTGACCTGCCTGGATGATTTTGGTACCGGCTTTTCCTCGTTTGCCTACCTGAAACACCTTAAGGCGGATATCCTGAAAATAGACGGTCTCTTTATTCGTGACCTGCCCAATGACCGCGACAACCAGATCTTTGTCAAATCCATTGTCGACGTGGCCCGCGGCATGCGAAAGCTGACGGTAGCTGAATTTGTCGAGGATGCCGACACACTGAAAATGCTGCGCAAGTTTGGAGTTGATATGGTGCAGGGCTACCATCTCGATATGCCGCAGGCTGATCACCCGGCGTTACAATAACAATAATGATGCATCGCGCTTATGCTCACGCCGCACACGCGGCTTACAGCTGCATGTGTGGAGTGGTGCTCCTACAACAGCTATGACTAATACATCGTCAATTTCAATTGCTATCTACGACGAGTTTATGGCTTTGCCAGAGCTCTGCGCCGAAACACCAACGCGATGCTAACGAACAGCAACACCAGTATTCCACGGTTACCCCAAAAGACATAAGGCGTCTCTCCTGTTCGCGGTTGCACCTTATCGGTCAACACCGTCTGTACAAACTGTGGTGCGCGCGACTTTATCTTGCCATGAAAATCGATAAAGGCCGAGATGCCATTAGTCGTTGAGCGAATCATGTCACGGCTGGTTTCAATGGTACGCATGCGTGAGATTTGCAGGTCCTGACTCGGTGCCCAGGAGTGACCATACCAGGCATTGTTGCTACCATTGAGCAATAAAGTGGCACGGGGTAATTCCTGGATAAGCTCCTCGCCAAAGGCATCTTCATAACAGATCGATGTCGCCAGTGGCTGACCCGCCACCTCCAGCAAAGGCTGATGCGCCTTGCCACGACTAAAACCGGACATGGGCAAGTCAAAAAAATGGATCAGGCCACGCAATAATCCCTGTAGTGGTACAAACTCACCGAAGGGCACCAGGTGTCGTTTGTTATAGATACCGCTCGTTGGCCCCAGACTCACAAAGCTACTGTAGTATTTACCAGTATCGAGATTCATCACCGGCGTGCCTATTACCAGCTCAGTATTGTGCTTACGTGCCTGCCGACTCAAAGGGTCGAGAAAGCCTTTGCGCAGCTCATGATAAAATTGCGTCATGGCATTTTCCGGCCAGACGATCACGTCGCTGATTCCCCACAGTGACCGTGTCATTCGTCCATAGGTTTTTTTGCGCAGCTCTACCTGTAGCGGGTCCCACTTGGTCATTTGCGGCACATCACCCTGTACCAGACTAACCCTTAAGGGTTTACCTGTTGGTTGTGACCACTCGATCTTTTGCATGCCCCAGCCCAGCACTAAAATTAGCAGACTGACTATAATGATGCGCTTCCGGCGAAAACAAACAATTACCCACAGCGTCCCCGCCAGGATGGCAACAATCCATGAGACGCCAAATACCCCAAGGACAGGGGCGTAACCACTGAGCCAGGTATCGGATTGGCTATAACCCAGACTAAGCCAGGGGAAGCCGGTCAAAAACCAGCCGCGAAACCATTCAAACAAGCCCCATACCGAGGGAAACAACAGCAGCGCGACAATAATGACGGATGTTTTGTCTTTGGAAGTTTTCTGTAACAGATAACTACTTAACCAGGCCTGCCCCGCGTGGAATAACGCCAGAGTGGCCACGAAGATTGTCGTCAATAAGGTCGCTACCACCACACCGGAATGACCAAAGTCGTGGATTGCAACATAGACCCAGGAGACACCAACACCAAAAAATCCCAGGCCAAACAAATAGCCCAGTTTCGCCGCCTGTCGTGGCGAAGATTGATAGCATAACTGGAAAAAGATGGCCGGAGAGACGAAGGCAATAACCACCCACTGTAATGGTGCAAAGGCAAGTGGTAGCAATGCACCACCAAAAATCGCGAGACCCGGCCTTAGCCAACGATTCACGTAATTACCCAGTTATACTTGTGGTGCTTCAGTCGCTGCCAACTCATCCGGGACACGTGTTATCTGTAACAGGTGTACACGACGATTGTCAGCCCGCAAGATGTGAAAATGAAAGCCTTCGATATCGACGATCTCACCCCGTTGGGGTAAATGCCCAAAGGCATTGACGACCACACCACCGATAGTATCAAACTCTTCTTCATTAAAACGCGTCTCAAAGTGTTCGTTGAAGTCATCCAGCGGGGTAATCGCCTTGACGATAAATTTATTATCGTCATGCGTCATGATATATACATCATCTTCAAAATCGTGTTCATCGGCAATCTCGCCAACGATCTGTTCGAGGACGTCCTCAATGGTGACCAGTCCGGCAACCCCGCCATACTCATCGACGACGATCGCCATATGGTTGCGGCTGGCACGGAATTCTTTTAATAAAACATTGAGGCGCTTACTCTCGGGGATAAATACCGAGGGACGCATCAGGTCGCGGATATTCAGTTTTTTATCCGAGCCTTCAAGAAACATCGGTAACAAATCCTTGGCAAGCAGGATGCCAATGACTTCATCCTTGTTGTCCCCCACGACAGGGAAGCGTGAGTGTGCTGAGTCAATAATGATGGGCAGAATTTTCTGGATACCCGCATCGCGATCCACCACGACCATTTGTGATCGCGGGATCATGATATCGCGAACCCGCAAGTCCGAGACCTGCAGAACACCTTCGATCATCGCCAGGGCATCTGCGTCAATAACGTTATTTTGTTCTGCGGTGCGCAGTGACTCTACCAGTTGGACCTGGTCCTTAACATCGCCCTGCAGAATCTGGCCCAGACGTTCCAGCCATGAACGTTTGCCGTCACTGGCTGGCTGGCTCGATCGGTCTTCACTCATTGTCTTTCTGTTTCCTCTTCATAGGGGTTGGAAAATCCCATGCTCTCAAGTATTGAAATTTCCAGGGCTTCCATGGCCTCAGCCTCTTCTGCATCAATGTGATCATAACCCAGCAGGTGCAGGCTGCCGTGTACCACCATGTGCGCCCAGTGTGCCTCACTAGTCTTACATTGCTCCGTTGCCTGCCGCTCCACCACGGCGGCACAAATCACCAGGTCACCCAGCAAGTCCACAGGCACATCTGCCGGTGTCTCAAATGGGAATGACAAGACATTGGTCGCCCCCTGTTTGTGCCGATAGGTCTGATTCAGCTCGGCACTCTCGGCCTCATCGACAATACGGATGGTCATCTCGGCTGCATCACGCCTACCCTGCAATGCCGCCGCGACCCAATGTTGAATTAAGGCATCCATCGGACCCGGCAACGCTGCGGCGCGTTGAATATCAACATGGAGACTCAATGTTCTCCCCGACCGGTATCTACCGATTCATAAGCGGTGACAATGCTTTGCACCAGCGGGTGGCGTACCACATCCTTGGCGGTGAAAAAGGTAAAGCTGATACCGTCAACATTATTCAAGACTTCAACCGCCTGGCGCAACCCCGACATCTGGGCGCGGGGTAAATCGATCTGAGTGACATCACCGGTGATCACCACGGTAGAGCCAAAGCCGATGCGGGTTAAAAACATTTTCATTTGTTCGGTCGTCGTGTTCTGCGCCTCATCGAGAATAATAAAGGCGTCATTCAGGGTGCGGCCGCGCATAAAGGCCAGCGGCGCCACTTCAATCACATTGCGTTCGATAAGCTTGGCGACCGCGTCAAAACCCAGCATTTCATAGAGTGCATCGTACAAGGGGCGCAGGTAGGGGTCGATCTTTTGCGCCAGGTCACCGGGCAAAAACCCCAGCCGCTCACCACTCTCCACCGCGGGTCGCGTTAACACCAGTCGCCGCACCTGATTGCGCTCCAGGGCATCCACGGCGGAGGCGACGGCGAGATAGGTCTTGCCTGTGCCCGCCGGGCCAATACCGAAATTCACGTCCTGCGTGCTGATGTTTTCCAGATACTGTTGTTGATGCGGGCCACGACCACGAATGGTGGCCTGCTTGGTCTGGATGACCCTGGCATCGGCACCCGGTCCCCTGGCCACCAGGGCATCGACACCGGAGGCCTGCAGGGTCAGGTTGACGCTGGTCGGGTCGAGGATTTCCTTTTCAGTCTCGGCATAGAGCTGACGTAATACCCCTTCGGTAGCCTGAACCGAGGGCTTATCACCAATCACCCTGAAACGATTACCGCGATTATTCACCTCGACACCCAGACGGCGCTCAATCTGGCGCAGGTGTTCATCAAACTGGCCGCACAGATTGGCGAGGCGCTGATTATCAGCGGGTTCGAGAATCACATCCATGGTATTTGGGTTATTCAAAACAGGTCGGGGAATAGGTTTGTGGCTCAGGCGCAGTGGGCGGCGGCATCAACAAGCTGGCCGCGCAGTGAATTGGGTAGGGCTTCTGTAATGGTCACGTTAACGAAATCACCAATTAATTCTGGATTACCTGCAAAGTTTACCACACGATTATTGGCTGTGCGGCCTGCAAGTTGGCCCGTATTTTTCCGGGATGGGCGTGTGACCAGGATGCGTTCCACCCCACCGACCATGCGGCGACTGATTTCCAGCGCCTGCTGGTTAATGCGGTTTTGCAAAATGGCCAGGCGCTCTTTTTTGACCCCCAGCGGCACATCATCGGGCAGACTGGCGGCGGGGGTGCCGGGACGTGGGCTGTAAATAAAGCTAAACGACAGGTCAAAACCCACCGCGGCGATGAGATCCATGGTGGCCTCGAAGTCGGCATCGGTCTCACCAGGGAAGCCGATGATGAAATCCGACGATAGGCTGATATCCGGACGCGCATGCTTGAGCTTGCGAATAATGGCCTTGTATTCCAACGCGGTGTGCTTGCGTTTCATCTGCGCCAGGATGCGATCCGAGCCCGACTGCACCGGCAGATGCAGGTGCGAGACCAGTTCCGGCACCTCGACGTACGCCTGGATGAGGCTGTCGGTCATTTCGATAGGATGAGAGGTGGTATAGCGAATCCGATCGATGCCCTCAATGGCGGCCACGTAGTGGATTAACAGCGCCAGATCGGCAACGCCACCATCGTGCATCTCACCACGATAGGCGTTGACGTTCTGGCCCAATAAGTTAACCTCACGCACGCCCCGCCCGGCCAGATTGACGACCTCGGCTATCACATCATCAAAGGGCCGGCTGACCTCTTCACCGCGGGTATATGGCACTACGCAAAAGGTACAGTACTTGGAACAACCCTCCATAATCGAGACATAGGCACTGGGGCCGTCGGCCTCAGCCAGCGGCATGTGGTCGAATTTTTCGATCTCGGGGAAGCTAATATCAATAGCGGGCTGACGCTTATTGATCACGTCATTCACCATATTCGGCAGGCGGTGCAGCGTCTGCGGGCCAAAAATTAAATCCACATACGGTGCCCGCCTCAGAATGGCCGCACCCTCCTGACTGGCAACACAGCCGCCAACGCCAATAATGATATTCGGGTTGGCCTCTTTCAGGGGCCGCCACACGCCCAGGTGGGAAAAGACCTTTTCCTGGGCCTTCTCGCGCACAGAGCAGGTATTTAATAAGAGTACATCCGCCTCTTCCGGAGTTTCGGTCAATTCCAGGCCATGCGAGGCCCTGAGCACATCGGCCATCTTGGCCGTATCGTACTCATTCATCTGGCAACCAAAGGTGCGGATAAACAATTTATTCATATTTACTCAGTGGTCATTTCGGGGCTACCTTGCCGCAAAGGACAAGGCCGCCAGAATATAACGCGAAGAGGTTCAATCGGCTAAATAATGCGGTTTTTTCCGCCATGCCGCTGTAGTCGGCCTCGCCTTGACGACTATTTAACCAGGGTCGGCAATATTAAAGGTTTAAGTCGTTGATTTCCACAGTATATCGAGGCTGAGACACGGAAACCACGCAACAGGGAATGATTCCTCACCTTTGGCAGAGAACCGCGCCCAATCCGCCACTGCCGGTATATCTGCTTGTGGACCACTCTGCGCTCACTATATCGGGCCCCTTGTGGAAACGTCATGTTTTTCTGCAATATGCCGATAACAATAGTACATGCCCAGCATGCTAACTCAGGACTGGATAGCAATGGAATGGCTGCCGATAACGCACCCGACAAATTGATAGCACTCGCCAGTATTGCGGCCGCGCTGCATGGCGTGAAGGAGGTCGCCTGGGGGGTTTCCCTGGCGGCGAAAAACGCCAAAGTCATCTCGGCCCAGGCGGGCGACAAGGGTCTGGGCTTCAGACCCATCACAAATTTCATTGATGAGATTTCAAAGCAGGCCATGCAGGATGTCAATGAAATTAGTAGTGAGGCGTTGAAGCTTTCAATAATCTCCGTACATGAACAACGCTCGCGCGACGCCTATCGACGTTTTGACCGCGCGCGCCAAAAAAATCCGGAGGCGCACTACATCAGCTCCATAACACAGGCCATGGAGTCTATGGAAAAGAGTATGAGTATCACCGCCCAGGAGTTTAAAAAGGCCTTCATACATTTGCTTGACTTGCTGGAATCCATGGACGAAAGCATGCTGTCGGCAAAGGCCATTGCCGCAGTCTCGCGCATCGTCACGGCCGATACACAGGAGTATCGGGCCAAACTTGAAGTTGTCGCCAACAATCTGGAAGATGCGGCGGTCTTTATTAAGGAAAAGGTCCGCGACAGCTACCGACATCTCAACACCGTTCATAAACACTAGGTCACCTTGCGGAGAATAAAATGCTAGCAACTAAAATCTATCAGCAGCAACACCAGTGGATTATGTTTGGCCGCGACACCGAGAAACCGGAAAGTATTATTGATACCAACCAGTACATGGTGGTCGCGGATGAGCGTGCCCTGCTGATAGACCCTGGTGGTATCGAGGTATTTGCCCCCGTGCTGGGGGCCATACTTCATCATGCAAAAGCTGAGCAGATCACGGATCTTTTTGCCTCTCATCAGGACCCTGATATCATTTCATCTCTTGGATTATGGGACCAGGCATTGCCGCACGCACGCCTGCACGCCCCCTGGCTATGGGAAGGATTCCTGCGTCACTTTGGCATGGAGCACATCCAGTATGTCGGTATCCCCGATGAAGGCAGCAGCCTCCAACTGGGCTCGGCAACGCTTGAGTTTATTCCGGCACATTATCTACATGCCTCGGGGAATTATCATGTATACGATGCCCAGGCCAAAATACTCATGTCCGGTGATGTTGGCGCAGCATTAGAGACATCAGGTTCACCTTTGTTTGTGGAAGACTTTGAAGAACACATCCCCAGTATGAAAATGTTCCATCAACGCTGGATGCCCTCCAATCGCGCCAAGAATGACTGGATAAAACGTGTCCGTAAACTGGATATTGAAATTATGGCGCCACAGCATGGGCGTATTTTTAAAGGTGATCATGTACAGCGCTTTCTCGACTGGTTCGAGGCACTGGAGGTAGGCATTGCTGTTGGCTAATATAACGAGGTGAGGCTAAATACCATCACCGGCTTTCATTAAATACTGGACCAGATATCTTCAAATACTTCAGACGCATCGCCTCCGTCTGCCGAACCGATGCCGGGCGTATTGTCACTGATTTCTTCATACTCAAACTCTAAATAAAGGCCTGCCTTGAGACATTCATTTGTCAGTTTCGCGTTAATCGTGCCTGTCTCCAAATAGATCTTGACAATCACACCGACACGAAATGTTCCACCTGTTGTAATCAGCCGGCTTGGCCGTCCCATTGCCTTTACGGAAGGCAATAACAATGCCCTCTGGATTTGTTGGTCACCTGCACTCTCAATCGTGGTACTAATACCAACCGGGATTGCCGTTCGACTCAAAAATTGCCCGCCAACACGTACACTATGCTTACCTTCATTCTGCACCCAGCGGATAATGCCAATCGTCCACTGGGCTGTTGGCCCTACCCTGACAGGCTGCAAGCCTATAATTTCACCAACCTGAACGCTATTACCGCAGTCTGCGTCGCAATGAATACAGTAGCCATCTTCACTCTGATTCACTAATGTCCAGTCCTTTAGAGTGCAGTACATGTCTTTTCTTGACTCTGCATTACCCTTTACTAAATCAGGCCCCGCCTGTGAAGAAACCAGTTGTAATTTTCCTTGCGTATATACCATTTCCCAGATATCGGGTTTTTCATCTGCTGCATGCTCAACTTCTCTAATCTGGTAACGACTTTGGGTTTCAACCACTCGCAATATTTGACTATCATCTTCAGCAACCTTTTCATTGAAGCCCGCATGAATCTGCGAGTAATTCAATATCGCCTGATGGGTTGCGCTTAATCCTACCGTAAGATTAATCTTGCCTGTTCTTGATATACGTTCATGAGCACGCTTCGCTATCGCCCCCCATGATGCGCCCAGGCGATGAATCAGATCATGCGAAAGTGTTTCTTTTCCTAAGTTAATATTTATAAGTGTCTTTGAGAGAATCTCCTCACTCTTTTGCAACTCAGCGTATAATGTTTCAACCAGTGAGAACGTATCTAAAGTTCGCACATTGTGAACATCAATTTTATCTGTATTTAAAGCCAGATACCCTGGCGCAGAATCAGACTCCAGATTCACCATAAAATCGCCAGTCGTTCTACCCTCGTCACTAACCCCATGGAGCATAGCATAACCTTTCCATCTCTCCAGATTAATATAGACCTTACCAATCTCCCCATGATGTAAATGATAAGGTGAAGCGAGCGATAACAGTAAAATACGCACGTACTCATCTTCAATAGTGGTCTTTTGTATGTACTGATGCTGACTGTCCATGACAGCCATATGATGAAGCTTCTTCGCTTCTGCACAGGCATAAAGTTTATTGATATTAAACCAGATGTTCTTGGGTAGCGGTGCATAATTCTGAAACGTTGTTAACAATACCCGACTTAGATAACTTATCGCTCGATGAATAAGCGTGGTCAGCTTCTTTTTGTCCAACAACAGGTGTTTACCAGCCAGCATATCTTCAAGGGCAATCTGATAACCAACCGCCATTAAATAGTACATTTCTCGCGTCGCGTCCGCGATCTTCTGATTTTTGTCCGCCAAGGGAACCGCCATACCCACAAAATGCCTCTGCATGGATTGAGTAATGTATTGCACCGGCTCACGAAATTCTTCCATAACTCGAACTCGATCCTGGAAACGTATATCCAGATGATTAAGCTCATATACTGCATGATAAATTTGTTTGGCGCAGTTGCCCACACTGGCACGAGGCAGCGACTCGATCCATTGTTCAACCGACTTCAATCGTGTATCAAATGAATTCTTGCTGGGTTTGACTCGGACAGGGAGTTGCAGACCAATATTATTTCTCATACCGAATGTGTCCATGTGGTTACATACTTATATATGTCGGATTTTACAGGGGCTTCTTCATGCCTTTGTACAATTAAAATGTAAATTTTTGTTACGTAACACTACCCACAAGGATACTTTGCAATATGGCATAACGCTGCCTGGGAATAACTTAATTATACAAAGGACATTCTTTGTCTTAAGTTTAAAATCAGAAAAACAATTCTACCTATGGTGAGGGCAACGGCACTACCGAATAAGGTTTTACACCTTACTCATTTCAGTGTTTTATATAATTAAACGGACATTTATTAGGGGACATTGAAATGGCAGTGTGCAAATATACTGTATGCGATATGAGTATGGCACCATGACAGGTGACAAATTACAAACGCACGCTAGTACTCTTTCAATGTGATATTGCCGGGTTCAGCGAGACGAGAAGCGACTAGCTGCTAGGCGTGCGACCGCGGGACTAGCTGTAGCTAATTCAAGGGAGCACAACAACGCTGATAGTCGCTTCTCGTCTCGCCCA